>JAABUS010000500.1_pt1 | contig 99042 bp, 107 predicted proteins | sample 5560161 | NCBI WGS metagenome assembly JAABUS01 (sample SAMN10711885, study PRJNA513376) | rock metagenome | isolation source: Antarctica rocks | place: Antarctica: Victoria Land, Trio Nunatak nord | collected 2016-01-04
GGCCAGATCACCATGCGCAAGGTGAACGGATGGCAGACCTTGGGCGAGAGCCTCGCCGCTCCCGTCCCCGTTGACCTCGCCGCCTAAGCCACCCAACCATCAGCCCGCTGGAAACACCCCGCTCAGCCAATTTCCACACAAGTCGCTACGGCACCTGCCACATGGTGCGTAAGGCGCTGTTTAAACGCGCGCGGCATGATGGACTCATCCCTGGCCAATGCCGACCTGGACCACGCCTGGTTCGCCGGCAGCCGCATCGCCTTGCGGCAGGAGCCGTCGCGGTTCGTGGCGATTGCCGACGTGATGGCCGGCGGTTCGCCGATCGAGGCGGAGGAGACCGCCAGCACCAGCCAAATCGAGAGGCTGGTCAGCATCGGCTACACGCACTCGGCGGTGTTCGTCGAGGTCCGGGTGGACGAGGAACTGGGCGCCGTGCGGGTGACGCGGTCGCTGCGGGCAAAATCCTGAACCCGCAGATGGCGCGCAGCCAGGTGTTGGGCGGCGTGGTGTTCGGGCTTGGTATGGCGCTGTCGGAGGAGAGCATGGCGGACCACGCGCTGGGCCGCTTCATGAACCATAATCTCGCCGAATACCATCTGCAGGTGAACGCCGACGTGCCGCAGATCGAGGTGATCTTTGTCGAGGAGCACGACGAGATTGTCAGCCCGATCGGCGTGAAGGGCCTTGGTGAAATCGGCATTGTTGGTACGGCCGCCGCGGTTGCCAATGCGATTTTTCATGCGACTGGCAAGCGGATACGGTCGTTGCCGACCACTATTGATAAGCTGCAGGATTAAGAAAGTCTCCTCGGTCACTTTGAAACCGGTGTTTTCTAGGGCGAGCGTCAATCATCGGCGCTCGCCCTTCTGCCAGTGTCGTTGATCGAGGAAGCGCTATAGCCGGCTCATCGTGCCCGTCGGTCCAGGTAAGCACCACATCACCGCCACAGCCTCAGCCCCGCTGGGCCCGTGGTGCCTTGCGACTTGCGTAGGAGCGGCCCGGCCGTGCGCCCGAAGTGCGAGCTTCGGCGCCGGCTGTCGCCGGCTCGATCCGGGCCTCGCCCTCGCCGGCGTGGCGCACGGCGGCGGCGAAACGGTCGGCAGTCTCGGCCACGATCTCGAACCGCGTGTCGGTGTCGAAGATGCGGATGGCGCCGATGTCTGCTTTGGTCACGCCGCCCAGCCGGCAGATCAGCGGGATCAGCCACTTGGGGTCGGCGTTGTTGCGGCGGCCGATCGTCAGCCGGAACCACGCGCCGCCGGCTGCCGAGCGCTGCGGTGCACGAGGCTCCCGCACGAAACGCTCGCCGGTCTGCCGGGGCGCTGCGACGGGCGCCACGTCGAACTGCTCCTCCGGCGCCGGCATGGGGGCGCGGTAGGTGCGAACCAAAGCGGCGGCGATCCACTCGGCCGGGCGGCCCTCCAGCAGCAGCCGGGCCAGCGCCAAGTCCTCCTCCGCCGGTTCCTCTGCCAGGATCGGGTCGGCGAGCAGGCGCTCCTGGTCGCGGGCGCGGATCAGCTCGGCGGACGGCGGATCGCTCCAGCCCGCGTCCACGCCGGCCGATGCGATCAACTGCTCGGCCCGGCGGCGTTTCGGGAACGGCACCAGCAGCACCGACGTGCCCTTGCGTCCCGCACGGCCGGTACGGCCGCTGCGGTGCAGCATGGTCTCCTTGTTGGTCGGCAGGTCGGCGTGGATCACCAGGTCGAGGTCCGGCAGGTCGAGCCCGCGCGCCGCCACGTCGGTCGCGACGCACACGCGCGACCGGCCATCGCGCAAGGATTGCAGCGCGCTGGTGCGCTCGTGCTGGCTCAGCTCGCCGGACAGCGCGACGGCATCGAAGCCGCGCTCAATCAGGCGGCCGTGCAGCCGGCGCACGCCGTCGCGGGTGGCGCAGAACACCAGGCTGGCCCGCGCCTCGAAATAGCGCAGCACGTTGACCGCCGCGCGCTCGGCGTCATGCGGCGCCATCGTCACGGCGCGGTACTCGATGTCTCCATGCGGCTCGTTGCGGCCGCCGGTGTCGATCCGCAGCGCATCCCGCTGGTAGCGGCGGGCCAGCGAGGCGATCTCCTTGGGGATCGTGGCGGAGAACAGCAGGGTGCGCCGCTCCGCCGGCGTGGCGTCCAGGATAAATTCCAGGTCCTCGCGGAAGCCGAGGTCAAGCATCTCGTCGGCCTCGTCCAGCACGACGACGCGCAGGCTGCCGAGGTCGAGACGCCCGCGCTCCAGATGGTCGCGCAGCCGCCCGGGCGTGCCGACGACGATGTGACAGCCGCCGGCCAGCGCGCGCTGTTCGGCCCGGCTATCCATGCCGCCGACGCAGGACGCCATGCGGGCGCCGGTCTGCTGATACAGCCAGGCCAGCTCACCCTGCACCTGCATCGCCAACTCCCGCGTAGGGGCGATGACGAGGGCGAGCGGCGCCGCGGGCCGGACGAAGCGCTCGGCGTCGCCCAGCAGCGTTGGGGCGAAGGCGAGGCCGTAGGCGACGGTCTTGCCCGAGCCGGTCTGCGCGGACACTACCAGGTCGCGGCCCGACGCTTCGTCCACCAGCACGGCGGACTGGACGGCGGTCGGTTCAAGATAGTCGCGGGCAATAAGCGCGCGGTTAAGGGCCGGATTTACGGTCGGAAAGGACATGCATCTACCAGTTAACCACGGCCGAAAGGCCGCGTTTGGCATGGTTTAGCCCAAAACAGCCGCAAATGCTAAATATCGCAGCGCACAGCAGACCGGCGTTCGATGGTCAGTCGGCGGGGGTCAGTCGGCGGGGTCAAGCCGCGACGGCCCACTCCCCCCGGCGCATCACCGGCTCGGCCTCGCCTGCCGCGTCGATGCCGTCCACGTCCACCTCGCCCGAGCCGATCATCCAGTCGATATGGATCAGGCTGCTGTTGGCGCCACGCTGCGCCAGCTCGGCGTCGGATGCGGTGGCGCCGCCCTCCAGGCAGGTCCGGTAGGCTTGGCCGAGCGCGATGTGGCTCGCGGCGTTCTCGTCGAACAGCGTGTTGAAGAACAGCAGGCCGCTGGCCGAGATCGGCGAGGAGTGCGGCACCAGCGCCACCTCGCCCAGCCGCCGGGCGCCCTCGTCAGTGTCGAGCACCTTCTGCAGCACCTCCTGCCCGGTGCGCGCGGTGGCATCGACGATCGTGCCGCCCTCGAAGCGCACCGCGATGTCCTGGATCAGCGTGCCCTGGTAGGACAGCGGCTTCGTGCTCCGCACCGTGCCGTCAACGCGCAGCCGGTGCGGCGTGGTGAACACCTCCTCGGTCGGGATGTTGGGGTTGCAGACGATGCCGTTCTTCGCTGTCTCCGACCCGCCGAGCCACAAGTGCCCATCGGACAGGCCAACGCGCAGGTCGGTGCCGGGGCCGCGGAAATGCAGTGCGGTGAAACGGCTGGCGTTGAGCATGGCGGTGCGGGCGTGCAGCGACGCGTTGTGCTCGGCCCAGGTGGCGACCGGGTCGGACGCGTCGATGCGCGATGCCGCGAAGATTGCGTCCCATAGCTTGGCGACCGCCGCGTCCTCCGGCAAATCCGGGAACACCGTGCGGGCCCAGGACAGCGTGGCGAAGCAGGTGATGGTCCAGTTGATGCCGAACCCGGTAATCAGCTCGAGCGCCGGGCGGTAGGCGACGGAGCGGGCGCGGTTCGCGCGGGCCACCCGGTCAGGGTCCTGGCCGGCGAGCAAAGACGGGTTCTCGCCGGCGATGGCGAGGCGGGCGGCGCCGCCACGGAACGCCGTTGCCATGCCGTCATACAGCCAGCCGGGAGCCGTATCGAACGCTGCATCCGGCGCGTGCTCGAAGCGGGCCAGGGTGGCGGCGTCATCGGTCAGCAGGGTGGTGACCAGGGCCGCTCCGGCGCGGTAGGCGTGCTCGGTGATGCGGCGGACCAGCGGCACGGCGTCGAGCGGCGCTGTGATGACCAGCTCCTGGCCCGGCGCCAGGCCCAGGCCGACGCAGACCGCGACCTCGCCTAGCCGGTCCAGGCGTGCGGCATGGGTGCTGGCTTGTGGACGGACGGCGAAGTTCATGCGGAGTTCTCCTCGATGCAGCCTGGAAAATGGGTGGTTCCGAAAGATAGGCGCAGGCGCGGCCATCGGAAACCCGGAACATCCTGCGCAGTTCAGAGCGGTCAACCAACAGGGGAATACCGTGCCGAAGACGCTTAAGCCCGGCGACAAGGTGAGCTGGGGCACCTCCGGCGGCGAGACGCACGGGACGGTCGAGAAAAAAGTGACTGGGACCACGCCCATCGAGGGCCACACGGCGAAGGCGACCAAGGAAGACCCGCAGTTCGTGGTGAAGTCCGCCAAATCCGGCAAGGAGGCCGTACACAAGTCGACCGACCTGAAGAAGGAGTGACCGGAGTTCTCCGGGGTGGGATTCTACACGGTTCCATGGAATGATCGTGGCAACGCCCCAGAAGGATCATCGAGGATGTTGCCCATCGCTCGTCTGCTGCTCGGCCTCGTTGCGCTGTCCGTTGCCGCCTGCGCGGTCCGCCCACCCGCTGGCGATGCGGAGGCGCAAGCCGATTTCCGGGAGCTGAACGACCCGATCGAGCCGACCAACCGGTTTTTTTATCGGGTGAACGACACGATCGACACCTATGCGCTGCGGCCGGCCGCGGTGGCGTATCGCGACGTGGTGCCCGGCGCGGTCCGGCGGCCGATCCACAACGTGCTGGTTAACATTGGCACGCCGGCGATGTTCGCCAACGACGTGCTGTCGGCCAAGCCGCGCCGGGCTGGCGACAGCCTGATGCGGTTCCTGATCAACACCACCGCCGGCGCCGGCGGGCTGTTCGACGTGGCGACCGGCTGGGGCTATCCGGACCATGAGAGCGATTTCGGCCTGACCTTGGCGCTATGGGGGGTGGGCGAGGGGCCGTTCCTGTTCCTGCCGATCATCGGGCCGAGCAACCCGCGCGATGCCGTCGGCTTCGGCGCGAATACAATCCTCGATCCGCTGACCTGGGCCTCATTCGGCGGCAGCACGGCGGTGAACCTCACCCGGTACGGCGCCAATGCGCTGGATACGCGGGAGCGGTTTATCGACCCGGTTGATCAAATCAAGCGCAGTGCGCTCGATCCCTACGCGACGTTCCGCAGCCTGTCGCGACAGAACCGGACGGACGAGGTGGCGAAGGCGGGGCAGGACCGTCCGGCCACCGTGCCAGCCTGGTTCCCGCGGCCGGCCCAGTAATCGGCCCACTAAAAGGTTTCTGCCCATGACCGACTCAATCTGGACCATTCTGTCCGCCAATACTGCCATCCGAGCGATCGGCGCTCCGGGCCGCCCGTGGCTGGACGGCGCTGGCCTGCGCGGGCTGGCCGAGGAGACCCGCCTGGCGCTGAACGGCGCCGGCATCGGGCGGGGCGACCGGGTCGGCATCGTGCTGCCCAACGGGCCTGAGATGGCGACCTGCTTCATCGGCGTGGCCGCGACCTGCACCGCGGCACCGCTCAACCCGGCCTACACGGCGGACGAGTTTGACTTCTACCTGTCCGACCTGAAGCCACGGGCGATCATTCTGCAATCGGGCGACGCTACACCGGCCCGGGTGGTGGCGGAGCGGCTCGGGGTTCCGGTCGTCGAGTTGCACCCGGCCGCCGACGTTGCCGCAGGGCTGTATCGCCTGGACGCCTCGGCGCTTCCGGCCGGCGCGCCGGCGGAGGCGGGTGCCGCTGGTCCAGACGGCATGGCGCTTGTGCTGCATACCTCGGGGACCACGGCGCGGCCGAAGATCGTGCCGCTGACCAACCGGAACCTGGCGGCGTCGGCCGCGCATATCGGGGAGTCGCTGGCACTAAGTCCCAACGATGTCTGCCTGAACGTCATGCCGCTGTTCCACATTCACGGACTGGTCGCCGCCGTGCTGTCCTCATTGCGGGCCGGAGCCGGGGTGTGCTGCACGCCGGGGTTCAACGCCTTCAAGTTCGGCGAGTGGCTGAACGACGTCCATCCGACCTGGTACACCGCCGTGCCCACGATGCACCAGGCCATCCTGATGCGCATGCGCGCCAACCCCGAGCGTGCCCGCGCCGCCGGGCTGCGCCTGATTCGCTCATCCAGCGCGTCGCTGCCGCCGCAGGTCATGCAGGAATTGGAGGAGGTGTTCGGCAGCCCGGTTGTCGAGGCCTACGGCATGACCGAGGCCGCGCACCAGATGGCCTCCAACCCGCTGCCGCCGCGCCCCCGCAAGCCCGGCGCCGTCGGGCTCGCAGCCGGGCCGGAGATCGCCGTGATGACCGACGATGGAGTGGTGCTGCCGCAGGGCAGCGTCGGCGAGGTGGTGATCCGCGGCCCGAACGTCACGCTGGGCTACGCCAGCAACCCGGACGCCAACGCCCGCGCCTTCACCGACGGCTGGTTCCGCACCGGCGACCAGGGCCGCATCGACGACGAGGGCTATTTGTTCCTCACCGGCCGGCTCAAGGAGCAGATCAACCGCGGCGGCGAGAAGGTCAGCCCGCTCGAGGTGGACGTCGTGCTGCTGGACCATCCGTGCGTCGCCCAGGTCGTGACCTTCGGCGTGCCGCACGCGAAGCTGGGCGAGGAGGTCGGTGCCGTCGTGGTGCTGCACCCCGGCGCGTCGGCGACCGAGCAGGAGATCCGCGACTTCTGCGCGACCCGCCTCGCCGCCTACAAGGTGCCGCGCCACGTGCTGCTGCGCGACGACATCCCGAAGGGCGCGACCGGCAAGGTGCAGCGCATCGGCCTGGCGGCGAAGCTGGGCCTGGGCGCCTGACCGTGCCGAGCCTCTGCGTATTCGGCGCCGGCGCGATCGGCGGCTTCCTCGCGGCGCGGCTGGAAGCGGCGGGCACGCCGGTCTCCGTCGTCGCGCGCGGCCCGCATCTGGCGGCGATGCAGGCGGACGGACTTGTGCTCGACAGCGGCGGCGAGCGCATTGTCACCCACCCGCGCGCCGTCTCCGACCCGGCCGCGATCGGACCGCAGGACTACGTGTTCCTGACGTTGAAAGCGCACTCGCTAGAGCCGGCGCTGCCGCAGCTCCGTCCGCTGATCGGGCCCGACACCACCATCGTCGCCGCGGTGAACGGCATTCCCTGGTGGTACTGCCACGGCCTGCCGGAGCCGTTCGGCGGCCGGCGCGTGCTGTCGGTGGACCCGAACGGTGCGCTATGGGATGCGCTGCCGCCGTCGCAGACGCTGGGCTGCATCATCTACCCGGCCGCCGAGATCGCCGCCCCCGGGGTGATTTCCCATACCTACGGCGACCGCTTCAGCCTGGGCGAGCCGGATGGCAGCCGAACCCAACGCGCGGAGCTACTGTCCCGCTTACTAATCTCTGCCGGGCTGAAGGCACCGGTGCGGCCGCGGCTGCGCGACGAGCTTTGGGTGAAGCTGTGGGGCAACATGGCGTTCAATCCGATCAGCGCCCTGACCACCGCGACACTCGACGTCATTACCGGCGAGCCTGGCCTCCGCGCCGTGGTCCGCGCCATGATGCTGGAAGGCCAGGCGGTCGGCGAGGCGCTCGGCGTGCGGTTTGCGATCGACGTGGACAAGCGCATCCAGGGCGGCGCCGAGGTCGGCCGGCATAAGACCAGCATGTTGCAGGACCTGGAGCTGGGCCGCCCGCTGGAGATCGAGGCGATCCTGGGCGCCGTGGTCGAGCTTGCCGGCTGGGTCGAAGTGCCGACGCCGATCAGCACGGCGGTCTTGGAGCTGACGCGGACCCGCGTGGCGATGCGAGGCTAATCCAGCAAGCCCGCCTCCCGGAAGCTGAGCCAGCGCCCATTGCCGATGATCAGGTGGTCGCGCACGGTGATCGACAGGGCGCCGGCGGCCTCCTGGATCTGCCGGGTCATCTCGATGTCGTCGCGTGACGGCGTCGGATCGCCGCTCGGGTGGTTGTGCACCAGGACCAGGGACGCGGCCGTTAGCTCCAGGGCGCGCCGCACCACCTCGCGCGGATAGACCGGCGTGTGGTTGACGGTGCCGGTGGCCTGCACCTCGTCGGCCTTCAGCATGCCGCGGTCGTCCAGGAACAGGATGCGGAACTGCTCGACCCGCTCGCGGGCCAGGGCGGTGGTCAAATAGGCCATCAGGCGCTCGCTGTCCTCCAGCACCGGCTGTCCCGTCACGCCGGCCCGCGCCAGCCGAACAGCGGCTGCATGCACCAGCTTGATCGCGGCGCGGCTATGCACGCCCAGGCCGGGCACCCGGCGCAGCTCGGTCTCCGGCGCTGCCAGCACCGCGGCGAAGCTGCCGAAACGCCGCACGGCCGCGTCGGCGGTGCTGCGGCCGTCGGTCGGCAGCACGAACTCCAGAAGCCGGGTCATCAGTTCCAGGTCCAAGCCGCTGGAGGGAGCCGGCTGGGCGGCCGGCACGAGCTTGGGCGCGGTCCGGACCGGTTGTCTCGCGCTCGCCGCAAGCGCCATCAGCTCGGCCAGCGCATCCATCTGCATTGGACCTGGCTGCAACGGCGCCGCCATGGCCTCGCCGAAACCGCGTACTGGGCGCAGTTGCCCGAACTCCGCTACGCCAAACTCCTGCGCCCCAAACTCCGGCGTCCCAAACTTTTGCGCATCGTCGAGCTTGCGCCTCTGGGCAAAAACCTCCTCGAAGGTATCCGGCGCGGCGGTCTCCTGTGCTGCAGGCGTGGCCCGCTGCGCTAGCAGGCACTGCGCTGTGACGCCATGAACCTGCATCTGCAGCGCCACCCATGCCTCTCCCGTCTGCGGAGTGCTGGTTCCGGCCGGGAACACCCGTGCCGCGACCGGCATGTCGCGTGGATGCACCTCCACGCTGATCCATCCTGCCCCGGGCAGCGCACCGACCGCTGCAACCACCACGGCGACCGCGGCATCGCGGCTCAGCCCAGCCGGCAGGTCGCCGGGGTTCAGGTCGATCAGGGCGTCGAACGCCAGCGAGCTCGGGCCAAGTCCCTGATTACCCTCGCGTCCGATCCAGCGCCGCCACCCCATTTATCGGCCGGTTTTCCGCTGCCGAAGGCTGATCCACTCGCCGCGGCCGATTACGATCAGGTCGTGCAGGGTGACCGAAAGCGCCGAGGCTATGCGTTCCAGGCGGGCATGCAGGTCCCGGTCCTCGCCGCTGAGCGCGGGCGCCGCGTCGGCCCGGTTCCGCACCAGGATGACCGCCGTCGCGTGCCGCTCCAGGGCATGGCGCAGCATCTCGCGCCCGAGCGTGGCCGCATCGACCTCGGGCGGCCACCGGTGCTCGCCGAGCAGTTGGTTGCGGTTGTTGAGCAGCAGCACACTGAGGCCGGGCGGCTGCAGCGTGCGGGTCGGCACGTCCAGGTACTGCTCCAGCGCGGTCCAGTTGCCCAGCATCACGCGCTCGACACGCTCGGCCCGCGAGAGCTGCACCGCGGCCTCGGCCACCAGTTCGAGCGCCTCGATCGCCCTTTGTTGCAGCCCGGCGTCCCGCAACAGCTTGTGTCCGGCCATGATTGTCGCAGCGAGGCTGCCGAAGCGGTTGATCAGCCGCTTCGCCTCCGGCTTGGTGTCGCGGCGGGTGATGCCGAGGAACAGCAGCATCTCGAGGATCTCGTAGTCGGCCAACGTCGTAGCACCCGCCAGCAGTCGGGCCCGCATCCGTGACCGATGCCCCTCAGGGCCGGTGCTGCTGAAGGTCGAGAGGGCGCCTGTCCTGTCCAATTCGGTTTTGCCTAGCGTTTTATCAACGCGCAACCGATTAGAGCATGTGATAGTATGCAACTACAAGGCGAATAAAGGCATGATCGTTTTCAGAAGCCCTCACGCAAGACGTCACGAGCAAAATAGCTCAAAATCAGGTCCGCCCCGGCGCGCTTGAAGGCGCCGAGCGTCTCGCGCACCACCCGTTGCTCGTCCAATGCCCCGGCCTGGGCTGCGAACTTGATCATCGCATACTCGCCGCTGACCTGGTACACCGCCAGCGGCAGCAGGGTCCTGGCGCGGATGCCGGCCAGCACGTCCAAATAGGCCAGGCCGGGCTTCACCATCAGCATATCGGCGCCCTCGGCCTCGTCCTCCAGGCTCTCGCGCAGCGCCTCCCGGCCGTTCATCGGGTCCATCTGATAGGTATTCCGGTCGCCGCGCAGGTCGCAGCCGGAGGCGGCGCGGAACGGGCCGTAGAACGCGGAGGCGAACTTGGTCGAGTAGGCCATAATCGGCACACCCACATGCCCGGCGCCGTCCAGCGCCGTGCGGATCGCGCCAATCTGTCCGTCCATCATCCCAGAGGGCGCAATCACGTCGGCGCCGGCATCGGCAGCCACGACGACCTGGCGTGCCAGGTTCTTGAGCGTCGGGTCATTCAGCACTTGTGCCTCGCCCGCCACCTGGCCGATCACGCCGCAATGGCCGTGGGCGGTGTACTCGCAAAAGCAGTTGTCGGTCATCACCACCAGTTCCGGGACGGCGGCCTTGGCGGTGCGCGTCATGCGGGCCAGGAGGCCATCGGGGTTCATCGTGTCGCTGCCGGTGCCGTCCTTGTGGTGGCTGATGCCGAACAGCATCACGGCGCGAACCCCGTCACGGGCGATGGCCTCAATCTCACGCGCCAGTTGCGCCTCGGGGATGCGGGAGACGCCGGGCATCGCGGCGATGGGAACGGGAGTGTCGATACCCTCTTCGACAAAGATCGGCAGGATCAGGTCGTGCGGCGTAACCGCTGTCTCACGCACCAGAGAGCGAAGCGCGTCCGTGCGGCGCAGGCGACGTAGGCGGGTGGTGGGAAACATCGGTCCTCGCGGTGTCTGCACCGCGAGACGATCCCGGGCACTTTGGCAAGGTGCCCGGGCGGTAACGGTTTGGCTAGGTCACTCGGGGCCAGCGACGCCGCCCGGATGCTCGTTGCGCTTCGCCTGGCTGTTGCGAACGCGCTTGAGTTGCCAAATGCCGATGCCGAGCACGATGATCAGGGTAACAAAGGAAAGGATGACGGGCAGCGAGATCTGATGGTCCACGTTTAGGCTCCCTTGCTTTTAGAGATAGTTGCGACGTGAAGCGCTAAGCTAATGCAGGGTTGCATCGCGTTGTGACCGTCGCGGAAGTTTGAGCGGGGCGTTTTGACCTGCTAGCATTGTCCCCATGCAGACTCGCCCCGAACCGCGCCGGAGCACTCCCTGATGCGGGAGGCGTTTCCGTTTTCCGCCATCGTCGGCCAGGACGAGATGAAGCAGGCGTTGCTGATCGCCGCCACTGACCCGACGATCGGCGGCGTCCTGGTGTTCGGCGACCGCGGCACCGGCAAATCGACCGCCGTCCGTGCGCTGGCCAGCCTGCTGCCGGAGATGCCGGTGGTCACGGGATGCCCCTATAACTGCGCGTCCGGTTCAGAGGCCGGGCTGTGCGGGCAGTGCCAGGACCGCCCGCCTGGCAGCGCGCCGCAGCACGTCGCGGCGGTGCCCGTGGTGGACATGCCTCTGGGGGCCACCGAGGACCGGGTGGTCGGCGCGCTTGACCTGGAGCGTGCATTGTCGCGCGGCGAAAAGGCGTTCGAGCCCGGCCTGCTCGCCCGCGCCAACCGCGGTTTCCTATATATCGACGAGGTGAACCTGCTCGAGGACCACTTGGTGGACCTGCTGATCGACGTTGCGGCGTCCGGCGAGAACGTGGTGGAACGCGAGGGCCTCAGCGTCCGGCACCCGGCGCGCTTCGTGCTGGTCGGCAGCGGCAACCCGGAGGAGGGCGAGCTGCGGCCGCAACTGCTCGACCGGTTCGGGCTGTCGGTCGAGGTGCGGACGCCGGACGATATCGCCACCAGGATCGCCATCGTGCGGCGCCGCGACGCGTTCGACCGGGATCGCGTTGGCTTCGTGGCGGAGTGGCGCGCCGAGGACGCCCGCACCCGCGACCGGATCGAGGCGGCGCGACATCTGCTGTCCGCGGTCGAGGTGCCCGATGCGGTGCTGGAGGATGCGGCCCGGCTGTGCATGCGGCTCGGCACCGATGGACTGCGCGCCGAGTTGACCCTCTTGCGTGCCGCGCGGGCGCTTGCGGCGCTTGATGGCGATGGCGAGGTCGAGCGGAGCCACCTGCTCCGCGTCGCGCCGTCCGCGCTGCGGCACCGGCTGCGCCGCGATCCGCTGGACGAGGCAGGGTCCACGACCCGGGTGGCGCGGGCGATTGAAGAGCAGTTCGGCGCATGATTGCCGGCTTCGAGGATATGGGTTGGGCGGACCCGCGCTGGCGCGACGCGAGTTGGGCGGCGGCGCTGTTCGCCGTCGATCCCGTGGGCACCGGCGTGGCGCTGCGGGCGCTGGCGGGTCCGGTGCGCGTCCGCTGGCTGGCGCTGCTGCGCGATCTGCTGCCCGAAGGCCCCGTGCGGACCATTCCGCTCAACGTCGCCGATGCGCGGTTGCTGGGCGGTCTCGACCTCGCGGCGACGCTGCAGGCCGGCCGTCCCGTCGCCGAGCGCGGCATCCTTGCCGAGGCCGATGGCGGCGTGGTTCTGCTGGCGATGGCGGAGCGCCTGTCGCCCGGCACCGCCGCACGCATCGCCGCCGCAATGGACCACGGCGCCGTCATGGCGGCACGGGACGGGCCGTTGCAGCTTCACCCGGCGCGCATCGGCGTTGTCGCGATCGACGAGGGCATGGCGGAGGACGAGCGCGCGCCCGCGGCGTTGCGCGATCGGCTGGCATTTGCCGTCGATCTCGCGGATATCGGCGCCCGGGTCGCCGACGGTCCGCTTCCCGGCACGGCGCAGGTCGCGGCGGCCCGGCGCTTGCTGCCGCAAGTACGCGCGGATGATGGCGTGCTCGATGGGCTGTGCGCGACCGCGGCGGCTTTGGGCATCGCATCGGTGCGAGCGCCGCTGCTGGCGTTGCGGGCAGCGTATGCGGCGGCGGCACTGGCCGGGCGCGATGCGGTGGAGGATGCGGACGCGGCGCTCGCCTGCCGGCTGGTCCTGGCCCCACGCGCGACGACGCTGCCGATCTCCGAACCAGAGCCGGCGGACGCGACGCCGCAACAGCCGGAGCCTGCCGACACGGCGCCAAACGAGGCGGAGGCGGAGGCAAAACCCGACGCGGCGTTGCAGGACATGCTGGTCCAGGCGGCGAAGGCGGCGATCCCCGCCGGGCTGCTGGCGCAGCTTCAGGTCGGAAACAGTCCGCAGTCCCGGACGCCGACCGCCGGGGCCGCCGGTGCGCTGCAGAATGCCGGGCGGCGCGGTCGTCCCGTGGGCACCCGCTCCGGCGATCCCCGCAGCGGCGCCCGGCTCGACCTGATCGCCACGCTGCGGGCAGCCGCACCCTGGCAGCGCTTGCGCCAACGCGACCAGGTCGGGCGGATTGAGATCAGGCGCGACGACTTCCGTGTGGCTCGCATCAAGCAGCGGGCGGAGACCACGACCATCTTCGTCGTGGACGCCTCCGGCTCGCAGGCGTTCAACCGCCTAGCCGAGGCCAAGGGCGCGGTCGAGCTGCTGCTGGCTGACTGCTACGTGCGGCGGGACCGGGTCGCGGTGCTGGCGTTCCGCGGCACGGTGGCCCAGGTGCTGCTGCCGCCGACGCGGTCATTGGTCCGGGCCAAGCGCAGCCTCGCTGGCTTGCCGGGTGGTGGCGGCACGCCGCTGGCTGCCGGGATCGACGCCGGGTTCGTGATGGCGGACGGCATCCGGCGGCGGGGCGGCACGCCGACCATCGTGTTGCTGACCGACGGGCGGGCCAACGTGGCGCAGGACGGCAAGGGCGGTCGCGCCCGGGCCGACGCCGACGCCATGGCCGCGGCGCGGCAGGTCCGTGCTGCGCGCCTGACCGCGCTGCTAGTGGATACCTCGCCACGGCCGCACCCGGCCAGCCAGCGCCTGGCCGCCGAGATGGACGCGCGCTATGTGCCGCTGCCCTACGCCGACGCGGCCGCGCTGTCCCGGGCCATCCGGGCATGAGCGACCGGCGCAGTTGGCAGCGCGATGGGCGAGACTGGCCGAACCGCGAGGCCAGCCGCTTCGTCCGTGCTGCCGGGCTGATGTGGCACGTGCAGGTCATGGGCACGGGACCGGTGCTGCTGCTGGCGCACGGCACCGGGGCCGCCACCCACTCCTGGCGCGCGCTCGCACCCCTGCTGGCCCAGCATTTCACCGTCGTGGCGCCCGACCTGCCGGGGCACGGCTTCACCGAAGCGCCCGGCACGGCCCGGCTGTCGCTGCCGGGGATGGCCAAGTCGCTGCACGGGCTGCTGCGGGCGCTTAACTTGGCGCCGGCGCTGGCGGTGGGTCACTCGGCGGGGGCGGCGATCCTGGTGCGGATGGCGCTGGACGGGCAGATCGCGCCGCGGGGCTTGGTCAGCCTGAACGGCGCATTCCTGCCGTTGGAGGGCGTGCCCGGCCAGATTTTCTCGCCGCTGGCCAAGCTGCTGGTGGGCCTGCCACTATTGCCGCAGCTTTTTGCTTGGCGGGCCAAGAACGATGCGGCGGTCAGGCAGATCCTTGAGGGCACTGGGTCGCGCATCGACGCGCAGGGTATCGCGTTCTATGGCCGGATGATCCGCAATCCCGCCCATGCCGCCGCGGCCCTGGGCATGATGGCGCAGTGGGACCTGCACCCGCTGCTGCGCGACCTCGGCCGTCTGAAAGCGCCGCTGCTGCTGGTCGTGGGCGCGAACGACCGGGCCGTGCCGCCTGCGCAGGCCATCCGGGTTGGCGAGATTGTGCCGGGCGCCGCCGTCGTCACCATGCCCGGCCTCGGGCACCTCGCGCATGAGGAACGGCCAAACGAGGCGGCAGCCCTCATCCTCGACTTTGCCCGCAGGTTGGGCGTAGTGCCGGCATGATAACCCTGCCCGCCAACCACCCGCTGCGCATCCAGCTCAACGACGAGGCGCACGCCCGCCCGCCCGAACTGCTGGTGGCGCCGACCCGGCTATCCTACCTCGCCATGTTCTCCGATACCGCCGCGCGGGAGGGCGGGTTCGGCGCCGTCTGCGCGTTGGCCGAGCGCTACGGCCTTGCGCCGCCGCTGAAGGGAGCCAACCACTACAGCGCCGATCTCGGAATGTTCCGTCTTAAGTGGGAACGGCACACCGAGTTCGTGCGATACAAGTTCATCGTTGCAGGCGTCGGGCCGGACCCATTCGACGACCCAGCCATCGCCGCTGTCCCCGCGGATTGGCTGGCGCAACTGCCCGGCCAGGTCATGGTCGCGACGCATGTCGCGCTGCTGCCGCCCGATCCCGATGAGGCCAGCCCGCTCGCGACCGCAAGACGGCTGTTTCCAGGCAACGTGCTGGTCGGCTCGGCCGTCAGCAGCGGTGCTGCGGCAGCCTTCGCGGATTTCCGCGTGCGTCCCGACGGGTTCAGCCGGCTGCTGCTGCAGGACCGCAGCATGACGCCGGCGCAGGCCGGCCGAGTGGTGCAGCGCCTGATGGAGATCGACACCTACCGCATCATGGCGCTGCTCGCCCTACCGGTCGCGCAGGCGCTGGCTCCGGAGATCGCCCGCTGCGAGCGGGAAGTGGCCGAGATCACCGCTGCAATGGTCACTGCGCGCGACCCGGACGAGCCAGTGCTGCTGGAGCGCCTGACCCGCCTGGCCGCGGAGATCGACAGCCGCCAGGCCGACAACCTGTTCCGCTTCAGCGCCGCCTTCGCCTATGACGGCCTGGTGCAGCGGCGCATCCAAGAGCTGCGCGAGGTGCGTATCCCCGGATTGCAGACGCTGCAGGAGTTCACCGAGCGGCGGCTGGCCCCGGCGATGAACACCTGCCGGTCGGCGGCTGGCCGGCAGGAGGAGCTGTCGCTCCGGGTCGCGCGGGCGACGCAGTTGCTGGCCACCCGGGTAGGCGTGACGCGGGAGCGGCAGAATCAGTCGGTGCTGGAGGCAATGAACCGCCGGGCGCGCCTGCAGTTGCGGCTGCAATCGACGGTGGAGGGATTGTCGATCGCGGCCGTCACCTACTACATCGTCGGCCTGGTCGGCTATGCCGCCAAGGCGTTCAAGGCTGCAGGCGGGCACATTGACCCTGAACTCACGATGGGTCTCAGCATTCCGGTGGTTGCGGGGCTGATGGCGCTGGGCCTGCGCAAGATGCGGCAGGCTGTGGGGCATGAGTAACGCGATGCTTCGGCGGTAGGCAACGTCGTTGGCAGAGCTGTTCGCAAGCGGGCGGGTGCTCGACCTGATCTTGGCCGGCATGGCGCTGGAGGCGATCGGGTTGGTCATCCATCACCGGGTCACCCGCCGCGGTATCCAGCCGGCGCGGCTGTTGCCGAACCTGCTGTCCGGCATGTGCCTGCTGTTGGCGATGCGGGTGGGTGCCGGGGGGGCCTGGTGGGGCTGGGTGTCGCTCGCCTTGCTGGGCGCGCTCGCGTGCCATCTGGTGGATTTGAGGCGGGCCTGGCGATGAGCGGCGCGATCCGGCAAAGCAGCGGTGCGGCCCCGCAGGACGGATTGCCGCCGGGACAGCGGGGCTGGGCCGTCGCGACCATCGTCCTCGCGGTCGGCATGGCGTCGCTTGATACCTCGATCGCCAACACCGCCCTGCCCACCATCGCCGCGGACCTGCTGGCCAGCCCGGCGGCATCGGTCTGGGTGGTAAATGCCTACCAGCTCGCCTTGGTGGTCTCCCTGCTGCCGTTTGCCTCGCTGGGCGAGATCTATGGCTACCGCCGGATCTATACCGTGGGGCTTGCGGTGTTCACCGTGGCATCGCTGGTCTGTGCCGTAAGCTGGTCGCTGCCGACCCTGACCGCGGCGCGGGTGCTGCAGGGCCTCGGCGCCAGCGGCATCATGAGCGTGAACACCGCGCTGGTGCGCTACATCTATCCGGCACGGTCGCTGGGCCGCGGGGTCGGGTTCAATGCGCTGGTGGTCGGGGTGTCCACCGCACTCGGCCCTACCGTTGCTGCCGCGGTGCTGTCGGTCGCGTCGTGGCAATGGCTGTTCGCGGTCAATGGTCCGGTCGGCCTTTCTGCTCTGGTTCTAGCAATGCGGGCGCTGCCCGAGACACCGCAGGCCGCGCATCTTTTCGATGCAAGGAGCGCGTTGCTCAACGCCGCCACGTTCGGGCTGTTGATCTTCGGCATCGGCGAGGCGGCGCACAGCGCACCCGGGCTGGTGATCGCTGGCGTGCTGGCGGGGGCGGCCGTGTCCGGGTTTTTCCTGATCCAGCGCCAACTTCTGCTGGCCGCGCCGATGCTGCCGGTGGACCTCTACCGGCGGCCGATGTTTGCGCTGTCGTCGCTGACCGCGGTCTGCTCGTTCGCGGCGCAAGGCCTCGCCTTCGTGTCGCTGCCCTTCTACTTCCAGACCGTGCTGGGGCGCAGCGCCGTCGAGACCGGGCTGCTGCTGACCTCCTGGCCGGTCGTCACGGCCATGATGGCGCCGGTCGCCGGGCCGCTGTCGGACCGCTATCCGCCGGCGATCCTGGGCGGCATCGGCATGGCGGCGCTGGCAATCGGCCTTACGCTGATGGCGACGCTGCCGGCCAACCCGGATGATTTAAGCTGCGTTTGGCGCCTAATGATCTGCGGCGCGGGGTTCGGATTTTTCCAGTCGCCAAACCTGAAGGCGATCATGTCCAGCGCGCCGCCGGAACGCAGCGGCGGCGCGAGCGGCATCGTCGCGACCTCCCGCCTGTTGGGCCAATCCGTAGGTGCCGCGTTGGTGGCGCTTTGCTTCGGTATTTCGGCACTGCATGGTCCGGCGCTCGCAGTGACGCTCGGTGCGTGCTTTGCGGGTGCGGCCAGCCTGATCAGCTTCTCCCGCCTGACCGCCGCGCCCCCGTCCTAATCGCGGCTATGCCGGCTCCAGCACGCGTATGCGTTGCGGTGCGTCGGTACGGGGCATTGGACCCAACGGTTTCGGAATCAGGCAATCCGGCAATGGCTTCTGCGGCATCAGGCCCTGCGGCGTGAAGTCGGGCGGCGGCGGCACCGGCGCCGGGGGAGGCGGGCCATCACCGCCCCAGGAATTCCGGGGCGGGCGCCTGATCATTATCAATTCTCGGCAGGCGAACACCAGGGGCACGCCGAACGTCAGGATACCGCTCAGGATGACCTGGGTTGAAGATTCCATGTTGCCTCCCGTCAAAGCGCATTGCAGTTGAAGCATAACGCGAGTTGGTGACGACGCGACACTGGAACTGGCGCTTTTGGGCACTCAAGCCGTTGTGAAATCTAACGCGGAGACGGCGCGGGCTGCAAGAACGGATTGCGAACCGTCAGCCGCGTCTCGACAATCAGGCCATCCTGCATGTCCTCGGATAGCAGGGTGGTGCAACCCGCCTCTAGCGCGGACGCGACGATCACGGCGTCGTAGAAGGCAAAGCCATAGCGTGCCGCGAGTGTAACCGCGGCTTCATGTGTTGCGACGGTGAGCGGAATTGAGGCCGCGCAAAGTTCACGCAATGCAGTCAAGGCTTCGGTAATTTCCAACCAGGAGAATTTCAACTTGCGCCGGGCGACGCTGGCAAACTCGTTCAAAACCTGAACGCTGATCGTTCCGCCCTGGACCAGCAACCCCGTGGCCACAGCCTGGCGCGGATCGTCACTGGTCAGGGTATAGAGCAGTATGTTGCTGTCGAAAAAATCTTGGTCACTCACTGCGCTCGTTGGCCTCGTCGCGCGAGAACTTAAAGCCTGGCGGCGCCGGCCGGCTCAGGGCACGCAACCGGGCTATTGCCTCCTCTCGTTTGAGATCACGCGCCACACGGAACGTGCGGTCCCCAACTATTTCGATCTCGATCTCATCGCCCTCTTTGAGCTGCAGGGCTTCAACGATCCCCGAGGGCAGGCGTATCGCCAGGCTATTGCCCCATTTGCCAACGTGCATGACCAGACTCCCATGCTGATCGCGATAATATACAAATTCAGTGTATATTATTCCTATCAATTTCAGCAAAGCTAAACGTTGAGGTGAACGACCCGCTACGCCGCAACCACAAGCTGCGTCTGCTCGCCCAGCCCCTGGATGCCCAGCCGCATCGTCTCGCCGCCCTTCAGGAACACCGGCACCGGCTTCTTGCCCATGCCGACGCCCGGCGGCGTGCCCGTGCTGATGATGTCGCCGGGAAACAGCGTCAGGAAATGGCTGACATAGCTTACCAGCTTCTGCACGCCGAAGATCATCGTCTTCGTGCTGCCGTCCTGCATGCGCTCGGCGTCCACGTCCAGCCACATGTGCAGGCCCTGCGGGTCCGGAACCTCGTCGCGCGTCACCAGCCACGGCCCGGTCGGGCCGAAGGTGTCGCAGCCCTTGCCCTTGTCCCAGGTGCCGCCGCGCTCGATCTGATACTCTCGCTCGCTCACGTCGTTCACCACGCAATACCCGGCGACGTGCCGCATCGCGTCGTTTTCCGGCACGTAGCTCGCGCGTTCGCCGATGACGACCGCCAGCTCGACCTCCCAGTCGGTCTTTTTCGAGCCGCGCGGCAGGCGCACGTCATCGTTCGGTCCCTGGAACGCGCCAAGCGATTTTAAAAATACGATCGGCTCCTTGGGGATCGGCGCTCCAGTCTCGGCCGCGTGGTCCGCATAATTCAGTCCGATGCAGACAAAGTTGACCGGCCGCGGCACGCAGGGTCCGATGCGCCCCGGCGCCACGACAGGCAGGCTCGTGGGATCGAGCGCCGCCAGTTGCGCCAACCCGGCCGTCGATAGCGCCTCCGCGTCGAAGTCGCCTACCGTGCCCGACAAGTCGCGATATTGTCCATCCGGCCCGAGCAGGCATGGCTTCTCGGCACCTGGGGCACCCACGCGCAACAGCTTCATAACTTGTTTCCTAACCCAAGCGGCTCTTCCGCCGCGTCTATTAAAGTGTCCAGCCGCCGTCGATGACGACAGCCTGGCCCGTAAGGAACTGCGTCTCGTCCGACCCGAGATAGACCGCGAGCGCCGCAATCTCCTCCGGCGTGCCCAGCCGTCCCATTGCTTGGCGCGCGATGAAGCCGGTCCGCGCCGCCTCCAGCGACCCGGCCGCGGCGGCGTTGGCGGCGATCCGGTCGTCGAGGCTCGGCGTCTGCACGGTGCCGGGACAGATGGCGTTGCAGCGGATGCCCTGCTTGACGTAATCCGCCGCGACTGACTTCGTCAGCCCAATGACCGCTGCTTTCGTCGTCCCATAGACGAACCGGTTCGGCGCGCCCTTGATGCTGCTGGCAGCGCTTGAGATGTTGATGATCGACCCGCGTCCGGCGGCCAGCATGCCCGGCAGGAAGGCGCGGATGCTATGGAACATGCTGCGCACATTCAGCGCGAAGGCGAAGTCCCACTCGGCCTCAGTCGCGTCGAGGATGGTGCCCTGGTGCACGAACCCGGCGCAGTTGAACAGCACGTCCACCGGGCCGGCCGCCGCCGCAACGCGCGCGATATCGTCCGCCTGGGTGGCATCCAGCCGATGCACCACGACGTTCTCGCCGGCGATCTCCGCGAGCTTTGCCTCGTTCAGGTCGGTGGCGATCACCCGCGCGCCCTCCGCCGCATAGGCCAGCGCCGTAGCGCGCCCGATGCCCTGCGCTGCGGCGGTGATGAACGCGGTCTTGCCTGCAAGCCTGCCTGCCATGGGTTTCCACCGGGTTAATGGTTGTTGCGGCTCTCACCGCGCTCCTCGACGATGTTCAGGTACAGCGTCGCCGGCTCCAGGCAGGCGCCTGTCGCGTGCTGCCCGACCATGCTGCGGCTGATCTCCTCCCAAGGCGTCTTGTTTTCCAGCGCCGGCCGCGTCCAGGCGCCGCGGCGGGCCGCCAGCTCCCCGTCGGGCAGCAGCACATCGACCTTGCGGCTGTTCAGGTCGATGCGGATGCGGTCGCCGGTGTGCAGCAAGGCCAGTCCGCCGCCCACCACCGCCTCGGGCGACACGTTGAGGATGCTCGGGCTGCCGGAGGTGCCGGATTGCCGCCCGTCGCCCATGGTTGGCAGCGTGTGCACGCCGGCCTTGAGCAGTGCCGCCGGGGGCTGCATGTTCACCACCTCGGCGCCGCCGGGGTAGCCGACCGGGCCGCAGTTGCGGATCACCAATATAGAGTGCGCGTCCACGCCGAGGTCCGGGTCCTCGATCCGCGCGTGGTAGTCCTCCGGGCCTTCGAACACGACGGCCTCGCCCTCGAACACGTTGGGCTGGTCCGGGTCGGACAGGAAGCGGCTGCGGAACTCGGGGTCGATGACGCTGAGCTTCATCACCGCCGCGTCGAACAAATTGCCCGACAGCACCGCGAACCCGGCGCTCTCTTTCAGCGGATTGCCATAGGGACGGATGACCTCGTGGTCCACCGGCGGCTTCTTTGCTAGGTTCTCGCCTAGCGTCTTGCCGGTGCAGGTCATCACGTCGGGCTGCAGCTTGCCGGCGTCCAGCAGCTCGCGCATCACCGCCGGCACACCGCCGGCGCGGAAGAAGCCCTCGCCCAGCACGCGCCCGGCCGGCTGCACGTCGGTCAGCAACGGGATGCCGTCGCCCAGGCGCTGCCAATCCTCCAACGTGTGCTCCACGCCCATGTGCCGCGCAATGGCGATCATGCTGATCGGACAGTTGCTGCTGGCGCCGAGCGCCGCCGCGGCCACCACGGCGTTGCCGAACGCGGCCCGGGTCATAATGTCCGACGGCCGCAGGTTCTCGTGCACCATGCCGACGATGCGGTGGCCGGTGTGGTACGACATCCAGCCGCGCTCCTTATGCGGTCCGGGGATGGCGGCGCAGCCGGGCAGCGACATGCCCAGCGCCTCGGCCAGGCTGTTCATCGACAGCGCGGTGCCCATCGTGTTGCAGTGCCCGACCGACCCGGCCGACGCCGCCACCATGTCGATGAACTCCGGATACTCGATCAGCCCTTCGGCCAGCAGCTTGCGCGCCTCCCACACGATGGTGCCCGACCCGGCGAGCCGGCCGTTGTACCAGCCGTCCAGCATCGGGCCGCCCGACAGCACGATGGCCGGGATGTTCACCGTCGCCGCCCCCATCAGGCAGGCCGGCACCGTCTTGTCGCACCCGGTCGTCAGCACCACGCCATCGATCGGGTAGCCGTGCAGCACCTCGACCAGGCTCAGATAGGCCAGGTTGCGGTCGAGCGCCGCGGTCGGCCGCTTGCCGGTCTCCTGGATCGGATGGATCGGGAACTCCAGCGGCACGCCACCGGCGTCGCGGATGCCGTCGCGCACCCGGCCCGCGAGATCGACCAGATGCCGGTTGCAGGGCGCCAGGTCCGATCCGGTCTGCGCGATGCCGATGATCGGCCGGCCTGACTGCAGCTCCCCGCGCGTCAGGCCGAAGTTCAGGTAGCGTTCAAGATAGAGCGCCGTCATCCCGGGGTCGTTCGGCTCGTCGAACCAGCGCTGGCTGCGCAGGCGTCGTCCGGTAGACTGGAAATCGGCGTTCATGGGGAGCGTTCCCTTCGGTCTCGTTGCGGGCAAGGTGGGCAACTCGCCGGAGGGTGTCAATTGCAGGTCAGCCTTGCGCAGGGTGACAGCGGCTTGCTTCAGCCGTCGTTCCGCAAGGAGTTCACAGGAGGAAACTCCGGCGCTGGCCGCCTGTTGTCCGCCGGCCTCTCGGCCACGGCCTGCGCAAAATCGTCGTCGATGGGTCCCACCAAGGCGTCGAGCCATACCCAATCGCGAGCGCTTGAACTTTCAATCACCGTCTTGCTTCTCCCAACCATCAATACGTTTCCGGTAAGATAACGTTTTGCGGCTGGTTAGTCGTCAGCGCCGCCCGCATCGTCTCGGCCGACTTGATCCGGATGTCCCAATGCGCCTCCGGCGTGAGGTAGGCCGAGTGCGGCGTGATGATAAGCCGGCCTTCCACCCACGCCTCCCGCGCACGGTAGGCCCGCAGCAGCTCGGGGACCGGTTCCACTGGCGGTTCCACCGGCAGCACATCGAGCCCGGCGCCCGCCACTCGCCCGTCGCGCAGCGAGTCCGCCAGCGCCGCCACGTCGAGCACCGGGCCGCGTGCCGTGTTCACCACCACCGCATCCGGCGGCAGCAGCGCGAGCTCGGCCGCACCGATCAGTCCCGTCGTCTCCGGCGTAAGCGGCACGTGGATCGACAGCACGTCCGCCTGGCGCAGCAGGTCCGGCAGGCTCAGGGCACGGGCGACGCCGATCGCCAGCTCGGCCCCGTTGCGCAGGTTGGGATCGAAGAACGCGACCTTGAAGCCGAGCCCCTTGGCCCGCAGCGCCACCGCCGTGCCGATGCGCCCCAGGCCCACGATGCCGAAGGTCTGCACCCCAGTGCGGCGCAGCAGCGGGCTGTCCGCCCCGCGCCAGGGCGCCGGCGGATCGCGCCGCTGCGCGTCATGGTGCAGCAGCAGCCCGCGGCGCAGCGCCATCACCAGCGCGATCGCGTGGTCGGCGACCTCGGTCGTGCCGTAGTCCGGCACGTTGCACACCAGCACTCCGCGGGCAGCGGCGGCAGCCCGGTCGATCCGGTCGTAGCCGACGCCCATCCGCACGACGGCGCGCAGCCGGGTGAAGCGCGCGAGGTCGCTCGCGGTCAGGAACTGGCGGAACAGCATCAGCCCGTCCGCCGCCGCGCAGTCTGCGTCCGACAGGTCCGCCAACGCTTTGGTGTCCCGCCGCAGGATGGTCGCGTCGGGGCCGAAGATGCGGCGCTCCTCGCTATCGTCGGGGTACATGGCCTCGGGATAGAGGATCGTGGTCATCGGCGCGGCACCTCTGGCGTTGTTGGCGGCGATGGGTAGGGCCGGTTTGCGCCGGCGGCAAGACGCCGCAGGCAGAGCTTTGCCGTACCGCGAACGAGAGTTCCGGCGTGTTGCCAATCCAGGGTGCCGCGGGCAGTGTTCGCGGCAAAACCTGAAGGGGAACCACGGATGAATGGCGCTGAAAGCCTGGTGCACACCTTGCTGGCCTGCGGGGTCGACACCTGCTTCTCCAACCCCGGCACCAGCGAGATGCACTTCGTCGCCGCGTTGGACCGCATCCCCGGCATGCGTTGCGTCCTCGGCCTGTTCGAAGGCGTGGTGACCGGCGCCGCCGATGGCTACGCCCGCATGGCGGACCGTCCGGCCGCGACGCTGCTGCACTGCGGGCCCGGCCTCGCCAACGGCTTGGCGAACCTGCACAACGCCCGGCGCGCCCGATCCCCCATCGTCAACCTGGTCGGCGACCAGGCAACCTATCACCGCCCGCTCGACGCGCCGCTGACCGCGGACACCGAGGGCTGGGCCCGCCCGGTCTCCGCCTGGACCCGCACGGCGACGCATGCCGCCACCGTGGGCAGCGACTGCGCCTCCGCCGTGCAGGCCGCCCGCAGCGCGCCCGGGGGCATCGCCACATTGATCCTGCCCAGCGACACTTGCTGGGACGATGGCGGAGTCGTCGGCACGTCGCTGCCGGTGCCTGCGGCGCCTCAAGCCTCGCCTGATGCGATCCAGGCCGCCGTGCAGGCGCTGCGGTCAGGCGAGTTCACCCTGTTGCTGCTGGGCGGCATGGCGTTGCGGGCGGAGGTGCTGGACACCGCCGGAAGCATCCTGGCCGCCACCGGCGCCCGTATGCTGGCGCAGACCAGCAACGCCCGGATCGCGCGCGGCGCCGGGCGCACGCGGATCGACCGCGTACCCTATCCCGTCGATCAGGCCGTGGCTGCGCTGGCCGGGGTCAGGCACCTGATCCTGGTTGGCTCGCCGCCGCCGGTCGGCTTCTTCGCCTATCCGAACAAGCCCGGCAGCATGGCGCCGCCGGATTGCCAGATCCATGTGCTTGCCCGGCCCGAGCAGGACGCTGCCGACGCCCTCGCCCGCGTGGCTCAAGCGCTCGGTGCCGCTCCCGTGATTCATCCGGCCTCGGCGCCCCGGCCCGCGCCCGCGCGTGGAGCCATCACGTCCGAGGCGGTGGCGCAGAGCCTCGCCGCCCTACTGCCGGATGCCGCGATTATCGTGGACGAGAGCGTGAGCTTCGGCCGCGCCTTCTTTCCCGGCACGCACGGTGCCGCGCCGCATGATTGGCTGCAGATCACCGGCGGCGCCATCGGCTGTGGCATCCCGCTGGCGACCGGTGCGGCGATCGGCGCGCCGGGCCGCCAGGTCGTCGGGTTGCAGGCGGACGGCTCGGCGATGTACACGCTGCAGGGGCTGTGGACCCAGGCGCGGGAGCGGCTGGATGTCACGACGGTGATCCTGTCCAACCGCAAGTACGCGATCCTGCTGGGCGAGTATCAGGGCGTGGGCGCCAACCCGGGCCGTACTGCGCTTGACATGATGGACCTCGGCAATCCCGACTTGGACTGGGTGCGGCTGGCCAACGGCATGGGCGTCGAGGCCGCCCGTGCCGACACGATGGAGGTGTTCGCCGACCTGTTCAGCCAGGCCAACGCCCGGCCCGGCCCGTTCGTGATCGAGCTGGTGATCTAGCGGCTACTTCGCCGAGGGAACCGCAGGATCCTCCTTGGTCGGCGCAGGGTCGGCCTTGGCGGCGCCCGCGGCCGGCGTATGGCTGTAGTCGAGATAGGCGAGCTGGATCGCACGGAACGGGTTGCCGGTCACCAGGGTGGCCAGCACCACCGCAAGCACCGCCGACGCGATGATCGCCTGCGCCGTCGGGTTGAAACGGGTCGCCTTGTTCTTCGGTGTCATCGAGGGCTTCACGGCCATGGCGGTGCTCTTTTGCAAAAGGATTTGTCTGTATAACTCGAACCAAGGGGGCGGCAAGTAGAACTGGACTCAGCGCGCTCTACCCGCTATAAGCCCGCCCTCACTCGGAACGCGGGAGGTCGCTGGCTGTCTCACGACGGCTGCGATCGATATGACCGCGGTCCTCCAAACTAGGAGGCCAATCCATGGCTAAGAAGATCGTCGGCTACATAAAGTTGCAGATTCCGGCTGGAAAAGCCAACCCGTCGCCGCCGGTGGGTCCGGCGCTCGGCCAGCGCGGCCTGAACATCATGGCGTTTTGCAAAGAGTTCAATGCTCTGACGCAGAGCATGGAGCCAGGCATGCCGATTCCGGTGGTGATCACCGCGTTCGGCGACCGCACCTTCACCTTCGTCACCAAGACCCCGCCCAACACATATTTCTTGAAGAAGGCGGCGGGCGTCACCAAGGGCACGACCACGCCCGGCAAGGGCGCCATGGTCGGCCGCGTCACCACGACGCAACTGCGTGAGATCGCCGAGACCAAGATGAAGGACATGAATGCGAACGATATCGACGGCGCTGTCCGCATGCTGGCCGGCAGCGCCCGATCGATGGGTCTGAGCGTGGTGGAGGGCTGACCATGGCACACGACAAGCGCCTCAAAGCCGGCTACGAGACCTTCGACCGCACCAGGTCCTACACGCTGGACGAGGCGATTAGGCTCGCCAAGGGCAATGCCCGGGCCAAGTTCGACGAGACGATCGAGTTCAGCATGAACCTCGGCATCGACCCGCGCCACGCCGACCAGATGGTGCGCGGGTTGCTGAGCCTGCCGAACGGCACCGGCAAGACGCTGCGTGTCGCCGTGTTCGCCCGAGGCGTCAAGGCCGAGGAGGCATTGGCCTCCGGCGCCGATGTAGTTGGCGCGGAGGACCTGGCCGAGAAGGTCCAAGCCGGCGAGTTCGGTTTCGACCGCTGCATCGCGACGCCGGACATGATGGCGCTGGTCGGCCGGCTGGGCAAGATTTTGGGTCCGCGCGGCCTTATGCCCAACCCGAAGCTCGGCACTGTCACGATGGACGTGCGCGGCGCCGTAACCGCCGCCAAGTCCGGTCAGGTGGAGTTCCGTGCGGAAAAGGCCGGCATCGTCCATGCCGGGATCGGCAAGGCGAGCTTTGAAGAGGGTAGGCTGGTCGAGAACATTCGCGCTTTCGTCGACGCGATCCAGAAGGCAAAGCCCACCGGGGCCAAGGGCACCTACGTGCAGAAGGCGTCGGTCAGCTCGACCATGGGGCCTGGCATTCGCGTCGATGTGGCAAGCCTGGCAGCCTAAGGTATTCGCTGGTCCTTACGGGACTGGTGGCTAGGGGCGGCGCGAGCCGCTCCGAACCTGTCCGAGACTGCACGTCGCTCCTTTTGGAGCAGTAAAGGGCTCAGGCCCGCGCGCAACAGACGGGGAAGCCGAGATGATCCGGAGCAGGCGCGCCTGCTCCGGCGCCTTGGCGGTTCCGGCTAAAGGGTCCACGGCGCATTCGCGCGCACGGGGTTCCGGACAGGCGTTATGGCGCGGCCGCCCGGCCGTGCCAGGGAACCACCCCAGCGCGGTCAAAACGCGCGGGGGCCAAAAGGAGACGGGACGTGGACCGTACGGAGAAGCGAGAGTTCGTTGCCTCGCTCGGTCTGGTGTTCGCAGAGACATCGATGGTCGTGGTCACCCAGAACAAGGGTCTGACCGTGGCCGAGGTGTCTGACCTGCGGCGCAAGATGCGGGCGTCGGGATCGACCTTTAAAGTCGCCAAGAACCGGCTGGCCGTGCTCGCCCTGGATGGGACCCGGTTCGACGGCATCAAGCCCATGCTGAAAGGTCCGACCGCGCTCGCATGGTCGCACGACCCGGTGGCTGTGGCCAAGGCTGCTGTCGACTACGCCAAGACCAACGAGAAGTTCGTCGTGATCGGCGGTGCCCTTGGCACCCAGATGCTCAATGCGGATGGGATCAAGGCGCTGGCTGATCTGCCGTCGCTCGATGCGCTGCGCGCCCGTTTGGTGGGGATGATACAAACTCCCGCCACCCGGATCGCCGGTGTGCTCGCGGCGCCGGCCGGACAACTCGCCCGGGTCTTCGGGGCCTACGCCAACAAGGACGAGGCGGAAGCCGCCTGATCCCACCCGGGATCGGCGGCGCCAGCCGTACGCGGATATGATCGCAAGTTCCGGCATCGGGCTTGCATGGAACCACTTAAGGGCTAGATAAAGGAAGTGACCAAATGGCTGATATGACGAGACTAGTGGACGAGCTGTCCGCACTGACCGTGCTTGAGGCGGCTGAGCTGTCCAAGATGCTTGAGGAAAAGTGGGGCGTTTCCGCTGCGGCTCCCGCGGCTGCCGCACCGGCGGGTCCGGTCGCTGCCGCCGCTCCGGTTGAGGAGCAGACGGAGTTCACGGTTATGCTGGCGAAGATCGGCGACAAGAAGATCAACGTCATCAAAGAGGTCCGGACGATTACCGGCCTTGGGCTGAAGGAGGCCAAGGACTTGGTCGAGGGCGCGCCGAAGGCCGTAAAGGAAGGCGTGAACAAGGACGAGGCCGAGAAGCTCAAGAAGCAATTGGAAGAGCAGGGCGCTTCTGTCGAGATCAAGTAGCCAAACTGATCCGGCATGCCTTTTGCGGGCGTCGCCGGATTACTGAGCGGGAAAGCGGGTGGAAACCAGGATTGGTCTCCGCCCGTGAACCTGTTGCCGGACAGTGGGTGTTCTGCCTCTGGTCAAGCGACGTGCCGAAATGACGTGCCAGGACGACTGCCGGAGTCCGATGTGTGTGACATCACCATCGGACGTGCAAAACTTTAGGTCAAGGACGGGCGATGAACGCGATCACCAAATCGTTCACGGGACAGAAGCGGATTCGCAAAAGCTTTGGGCGCATTCCCGAAGTGGCGCCGATGCCGAACCTGATCGATGTGCAACGCGCCAGCTACGAGGCGTTCCTGCAGATGAACGTGGTGCCGGATAGCCGGACCCCCACGGGCCTGCAAGAGGTATTTAAGTCGGTCTTTCCGATCGACGACTTCGCTGGGCGTGGTCGCCTTGAGTTCGTGCATTACGAGCTTGAGGAGCCCAAATACGATGTCGAGGAGTGCATCCAGCGCGGCATGACCTATGCTGCGCCGTTGAAGGTGATCCTGCGGCTGATCGTCTGGGACCTGGACGAGGACACCGGCGCCCGCTCGATCCGCGACATCAAGGAGCAGCCGGTTTACATGGGCGACATGCCGCTCATGACGGATAACGGCACGTTCGTCATCAACGGGACCGAGCGCGTCATCGTCAGCCAGATGCACCGCAGTCCCGGCGTGTTCTTCGACCACGACAAGGGCAAGACGCACAGCAGCGGCAAGTATCTGTTCACCGCGCGGGTGATCCCGTATCGCGGCTCTTGGCTCGACTTCGAGTTCGACAGCAAGGACCTGGTTTACGTCCGCATCGACCGCAAGCGTAAGCTGCCGGTAACGACCTTGCTTTATGCTTTGGAGGGCACCGCCACCGAGGCATTGCGCGCGTCCCGCATGGCGGCTGGCGAGACGGTCGATATCGGCGAGATCCGCGGCATGGATGCCGAGGAGATCCTGAACTATTTCTACACCCAGGTCGTATTCACACGCACGCCCAAAGGCTGGGCGCGCCCGTTCGAGGCGGATGCCTATCGCGGCATCACGCTCGCCGAGGCGCTGGTTGACGCCGATACCGGGGAGGTCGTCGCCGAGGCGACTACTAAGCTTACCGCGCGCAACGCCCGGAAGATCGCCGAAAACACGCGGACCGTCCTGGTGGGCCGTGCCGATTTGCTGGGCCGTTTCGTCGCCGTTGACCTGGTGAACGAGGAAACCGGCGAGATCTTCGCCGAGGCCGGAGAGGAGTTGGCCGAGGCCCGGCTGACTGCGCTTGAGGATGCTGGCATCGACCGGTTGCCGACCCTTGCGGTCGATCAGTCGAACGGCCCGTGGCTGCGCAACACGCTTGCGGTTGATAAGAATGGCAACCGCGAAGACGCGTTGGTTGACATCTACCGCGTGATGCGCCCCGGCGAGCCGCCGACGCCGGAGACCGCGGAGGCATTGTTCCGCGGGCTATTCTTTGACGGCGACCGCTATGACTTGTCTGCGGTTGGCCGGGTGAAGATGAACATGCGTCTTGGCATGGATGCCGAGGACAGCGTCCGCGTGCTCCGCAAGGAGGACGTGCTCAAGACCGTCAAGATCATGTGCGAGCTGAAGGATGGCCGCGGCACGATCGACGACATCGACAACCTCGGCAACCGCCGGGTGCGCTCGGTGGGCGAGCTGATGGAGAACCAGTATCGCGTCGGCCTGTTGCGCATGGAGCGGGCGATCCGCGAGCGCATGGGCAGCGTCGATATCGACACGGTGATGCCGCACGACCTGATCAACGCGAAGCCGGCGGCAGCGGCGGTGCGTGAGTTCTTCGGCTCGTCGCAGCTCAGCCAGTTCATGGACCAGACCAATCCGTTGTCGGAGGTGACGCATAAGCGCCGCCTGTCGGCGCTGGGACCAGGAGGTTTGACGCGGGAGCGGGCCGGGTTCGAGGTGCGCGACGTGCATCCGACGCATTACGGCCGCATCTGCCCCATTGAGACGCCGGAGGGGCCGAACATCGGCCTGATCAACAGCCTCGCCACCTACGCCAAGGTGAACAAATACGGCTTCATCGAGACGCCATATCGCCTGGTGAAGGACGGTCAGGTGCAGGACGGCTGGAAGTACCTATCCGCCATGGAGGAGGAGAAGCTCGTCGTCGCTCAGGCTGACGCGCCGACCGATGGCGAGGGTAACTTCACCAATGAGCTCGTGTCGGTGCGCCGCCAGGGTGATTTCCGGCTGGTGAAGCCTGGCGATGTGACGGCGGTGGACGTGAGCCCGCGGCAGTTGGTCTCGGTTGCGGCCGCGCTGATCCCGTTCCTGGAGAACGACGACGCGAACCGTGCGCTGATGGGCAGCAACATGCAACGCCAGGCGGTGCCGCTGATCCGCGCCGATGCGCCGCTGGTTGGCACTGGGATGGAGGCCGCGGTCGCCCGCGACAGCGGCGCCACCATCGTCGCCCGCCGTCCCGGCATCGTTGACCAGATCGACGGCGCCCGCATCGTGGTGCGCGCGACCGCCGATGATGGCACCACGCATGGCGTCGATATCTACCGCCTGCGCAAGTACATGCGCAGCAACCAGAGCACCTGTATCAACCAGCGTCCGCTGGTGCGCGTAGGCGATCGGGTATCGAACGGCGACATCATTGCGGATGGACCGAGCACCGAGCTGGGTGAGCTGGCGCTAGGGCGGAATGTGCTGGTCGCATTCATGCCGTGGAACGGCTATAACTTCGAGGACAGCATCCTCATCAGCGAGCGTATCGCCCGCGACGACGTGTTTACCTCCATCCACATCGAAGAGTTCGAAGTGATGGCCCGCGACACTAAACTGGGCCAGGAGGAGATCACCCGCGACATCCCGAACGTCGGCGAAGAAGCCCTGAAGAATCTTGACGAGGCCGGCATCGTGTATGTCGGCGCGGAGGTGAATCCGGGCGATATCCTGGTCGGCAAGGTGACGCCGAAGGGCGAGAGCCCGATGACGCCCGAGGAGAAGCTGCTGCGGGCGATCTTCGGCGAGAAGGCGTCGGATGTGCGAGACACGTCGTTGAAGCTGCCGCCGGGCGTGACGGGGACGATCGTCGATGTTCGTGTGTTCAGTCGCCGGGGCGTGGACAAAGACGAGCGTGCGATGGCGATCGAGCGCTCCGAGGTCGAGCGGCTGGCCAAGGACCGCGACGACGAGCGAGCCATCCAGGAACGATCGTTCCTTAACCGGATGCGCGAGAAGCTGCTGAACCGCAAGGCTTCCGGCGGCTTTAAAGGCATTAAGGCGGGCACCACCATCACCGAGGAGGTGTTGGCGGAGCATCCGCGCGGTGCCTGGCGCAACATCGGCGTGACCGACGACGCGGTCATGGCGGAGATCGAGACGCTGAAGCGCGAGTTCGACGGGGCCGTGCAGGTGCTGCAGGCGCGCTTCGACGGCAAGGTCGAGAAACTGCAGCGCGGCGACGAGCTGCCGCCCGGCGTGATGAAGATGGTCAAGGTTTTCGTCGCGGTGAAGCGCAAGCTGCAACCCGGCGACAAGATGGCCGGCCGCCACGGCAACAAGGGCGTCGTCTCCCGCGTGACCCCCGTCGAGGATATGCCGTTCCTTGAGGACGGGACGCACGTTGACTTGGTGCTGAACCCGCTCGGCGTGCCGAGCCGGATGAACGTCGGGCAGATCCTGGAGACGCATCTGGGCTGGGCCTGCGCCACCCTCGGCAAGCAGGTTGGTGAACTCGTGGAGGAGTACCGCCGCACGGGTGCCCAGCGCGACGCATTGCTAGACATGTTGCGCGAGATCTACGGCGACGAGGTGTTCGAGGCGGAGATCGCGCCGATGAGCACGGAGCAACTGCTGGAGCTGTCGGATAACCTGAAGAAGGGCATCCCGATTGCGACGCCGGTGTTCGACGGCGCCCGGATGTCGGACATCGAAGGCATGCTGACCAAGGCCGGGCTCAATACATCGGGCCAGATGTATCTGACCGATGGCCGCACTGGCGAGACGTTCGAACGCAAGGTGACGGTCGGCTATATCTATATGCTGAAGCTGCACCACTTGGTGGACGACAAGATCCACGCGCGCTCGATCGGGCCGTACAGCTTGGTCACCCAGCAGCCGCTGGGCGGCAAGGCGCAGTTCGGCGGCCAGCGCTTCGGCGAGATGGAGGTTTGGGCGCTGGAGGCGTACGGCGCCGCCTATACCTTGCAGGAGATGCTGACGGTGAAGTCGGACGACGTGTCCGGCCGCACCAAGGTCTATGAGGCAATCGTGCGCGAGCAGGACACCTTCGAGGCCGGCATCCCCGAGAGCTTCAACGTATTGGTCAAGGAGCTGAAGTCGCTTGGCTTGAACGTCGATCTCGACACCCGCGCCACCTGATTACCAATCCCGCATCACCCGGCAACTGGTTTGCACGAGCAGTGCAAATCAGCGGGCCACATTGGGGTAGCTGACGTATGAATGAACTGATGAAGATTCTTGGTCAGGCCGGTTCGGCCGTGACCTTCGACCAGATCAAAATCCAGATGGCGAGCCCGGAGCAGATCCGAAGCTGGTCGTATGGCGAGATCAAGAAGCCCGAGACGATCAACTACCGCACGTTCAAGCCGGAGCGGGACGGGCTGTTCTGCGCACGCATTTTCGGGCCGATCAAGGATTACGAGTGCCTGTGCGGCAAGTACAAGCGCATGAAGTTCCGCGGCATCATCTGCGAGAAGTGCGGCGTTGAAGTCACGCTTGCCAAGGTGCGCCGCGAGCGCATGGGCCATATCGAGCTGGCGAGCCCTGTCGCGCACATCTGGTTCTTGAAGTCCCTCCCGAGCCGGATCGGCCTGATGGTTGATCTGACGCTGAAGGAGCTGGAGAAGATCCTCTATTTCGAGAGCTATGTTGTTCTCGAACCGGGCCTGACCGACCTCAAGCTGCATCAGTTGCTGACCGAAGACCAGCTCATGTCCAAGCAGGACGAGTTCGGCGAGGACGCATTCCGCGCCGGTATCGGCGCTGAGGCGATCAAGGGCATCCTGCACGGCATCGATATCGACGGCGACAAGGTCACGCTGCGCCAGGACCTGAAGGACACCACGAGCGAGGCCAAGCGCAAGAAGCTGGTCAAGCGGCTGAAGCTGATCGAAGCCTTTGGCGAGAGCGGTGCAAAGCCCGAGTGGATGATCTTGGACGTCGTGCCGGTGATCCCGCCCGAGCTACGTCCGCTGGTGCCGCTGGATGGTGGGCGGTTCGCGACGTCGGACCTGAACGACCTGTATCGCCGGGTGATCAACCGCAACAACCGGCTGAAGCGGCTGATCGAGCTGCGCGCGCCGGACATCATCGTGCGCAACGAGAAGCGCATGCTGCAGGAGAGCGTGGACGCGCTGTTCGACAACGGCCGGCGTGGCCGGGCGATCACCGGCGCCAACAAGCGTCCGCTGAAGAGCCTGTCCGACATGCTGAAGGGCAAGCAGGGCCGGTTCCGGCAGAACCTGCTGGGCAAGCGCGTGGACTACTCCGGCCGGTCGGTGATCGTTGTCGGCCCGGAGCTGAAGCTGCACCAGTGCGGCCTGCCGAAGAAGATGGCGCTCGAGTTGTTCAAGCCGTTCATCTACAGCAAGCTGGAGAAGTACGGCCACGCCACCACCATCAAGGCGGCGAAGCGTATGGTGGAGAAGGAGCGTCCCGAGGTTTGGGACATCTTGGAAGAGGTGATCCGCGAGCATCCGGTGATGCTGAACCGCGCGCCGACCCTGCACCGCCTGGGCATCCAGGCTTTCGAGCCGGTGCTGATCGAGGGCAAGGCCATCCAGCTTCATCCGCTGGTATGCACCGCGTTCAACGCGGATTTCGACGGTGACCAGATGGCTGTGCACGTTCCGCTGAGCCTTGAGGCGCAGTTGGAAGCGCGTGTGCTGATGATGTCCACCAACAACATCCTGAGCCCGGCCAACGGCAAGCCGATCATCGTGCCGAGCCAGGACATTGTGCTTGGGCTGTATTACCTGAGCATCGAGACGCCGGAGTTCCGCGAAGCGCCGGACACTGCGGTGTTCAAGGAGGGTCCGAACGGCACGCAGGAACTGGTGCACCCCGCCCCGACCGCGTTCGGCGACGTCGGTGAGATCGAGTATGCGCTGACGGCGAAGGCGATCAATCTGCACGACAAGATCCGCGCCCGCTATGAGACGGTGGATGCGGACGGCAAGCCAGTGCGGCAGATGGTGGTGACGACGCCGGGCCGGATGCTGATCGCCCGCATCCTACCGCGCAACCCGAACGTGCCGTTCAGCCTGATCAACCGGACGCTGACCAAGAAGAACGTGTCCGACGTGATCGACGCGGTGTACCGCCACTGCGGCCAGAAGGAATGCGTGATCTTCGCCGATCGGCTAATGGGCTTGGGCTTCGGCCAGGCGGCGAAGGCCGGGCTGTCGTTCGGCAAAGACGACCTAATCATCCCGGACAGCAAGCCGGAGCTGATCCTGAAGACGCAGAACGAGGTCAAGGAGTTCGAGCAACAGTATCAGGACGGCCTGATCACTGCCGGCGAGCGCTACAACAAGGTGGTAGACGCTTGGTCGCGCTGCACGGACGAGGTCGCCGGCGCGATGATGAAGGAAATCAGCCGGCAGGAGGTCGGCATCCAGACGAACTCCGTGTGGATGATGAGCCACTCCGGCGCGCGCGGCAGCCCGGCGCAGATGCGTCAGCTCGCCGGCATGCGCGGGTTGATGGCGAAGCCGTCAGGCGAGATCATCGAGCAGCCGATCATCGCCAACTTCAAGGAAGGCTTGTCGGTTCTCGAGTACTTCAACTCCACCCACGGTGCCCGCAAGGGCCTAGCGGATACGGCGTTGAAGACGGCGAACTCCGGCTATCTGACTCGGCGTTTGGTCGATGTGGCGCAGGACTGCATCATCGTCGAGAACGATTGCGGCACTGAGCGCGGGCTGACTGTGCGTGCGGTGATGGATGGCGGCGAGGTCGTCGCCGGCCTGTCCGAACGCACTCTGGGTCGCACGACGGTCGAGGACCTGATGGATGCTGTTACGGGGCAGATGATCTTGCCGCGCAACACGCTGATCGAGGAGCCGGAGGCCGACCTGATCGAGAGCTCGGGCGTGGAGGCGGTGAAGATCCGCTCGGTGCTGACCTGCGAGAGCCGGGTCGGCGTCTGCGGCATGTGCTACGGGCGCGACTTGGCCCGCGGCACGCCGGTCAATATCGGCGAGGCTGTCGGCGTGATCGCTGCGCAGTCCATTGGCGAACCCGGCACCCAGCTCACGATGCGCACCTTCCACATTGGCGGCGCGGCGCAGCGTGGCGCCGAGGTAAGCAGCGTCGAAGCCAGCCACGACGGCACGGTGCAGATCAAGAACCGCAACGTTGTGCAGAACAGCCAGGGCTTTCCGGTGGTGATGTCCCGCAATTGCGAGATGGTGCTGTCCGACGAGAAAGGGCGGGAACGCGCCCGCTTCCGGGTGCCCTATGGTGCCCGGTTGCTCGCCGACGAGGGCGCTGCGGTCAGTCGCAACGATAAGCTGGCGGAATGGGACCCCTACACGCTGCCGATCATCACCGAACGGGCTGGGTCGGTCGAGTATCTCGATCTGTTGGACGGTGTCACCATCGTCGAGCGGATGGACGAGGTTACTGGCCTGACCTCCCGCGTCGTGGTGGACTACAAGCAGCAGGCAAAAGGCGTGGATCTGCGGCCGCGGCTGCAATTGAAGGACGCGGCCGGCGAAGTGCTACGGCTGCCGAACGGGGCTGAGGCGCGGTATTTCCTCAACCCAGATAGCATTTTGTCTGTGGAGAATGGGGCTACCGTCGCGGCTGGCGACGTGCTGGCGCGCATTCCGCGTGAGGGCAGCAAGACCCGCGACATCACGGGCGGTTTGCCGCGCGTGGCCGAGTTGTTCGAGGCGCGCAAGCCGAAGGACCACGCGATCATTGCCGAGATGGACGGCCGGGTGGAGTTCGGGAAGGACTACAAGGCCAAGCGCCGGGTCATCGTGAAGAACGATGAAACGGGCGAGGACACCGAGTACCTGATCCCGAAGGGCAAGCACGTCAGCGTCCAGGAGGGCGATTTTGTCCGCCGGGGCGATCCGTTGGTGGACGGGCCGCGGGTGCCGCATGACATCCTGAAAGTCTTGGGTGTCGAAGCGCTGTCGGACTACTTGGTGAACGAGATCCAGGACGTTTACCGTCTGCAGGGCGTGAAAATCAATGATAAGCACATTGAGGTCATTGTCCGGCAGATGCTGCAAAAGGTAGAAATCCTGGAGCCTGGCGATACGACATACTTGTCGGGCGAACAGGTTGACCGCTTGGAGTTCGAGGCGGAGAACGAAAAGCGGCTGAAGCTCGAGGAACGTGCTGCGACGGCGATGCCGGTGCTGCAGGGCATCACAAAGGCAAGCCTGCAGACCCACAGCTTCATCAGCGCCGCATCGTTCCAGGAGACCACACGTGTGCTGACCGAGGCTGCGACGGCGGGTAAGGTGGACAACCTGCTGGGCTTGAAGGAGAACGTGATCGTCGGGCGCCTGATCCCGGCCGGCACGGGCAGCGTGATGAACCGCCTGCGCGCGGTGGCGGCGGGGCGCGACCAGCAGCGGCTGCGGCCGGAAGTTCCGGCGATCACCGATCGTACCGCGGCCGAGTAGCCCTAGTTTGGTTTAACTATCGGAGGCGGCGATGCATGCATCGCCGCCTTTTGACTTGGCTGGCGTGACTTCGGCTTTGAGGCTTGACTAAAACCGGGTGTGGACGTAGGTATCGCGCCCTCGACCAACCCTAACGCCTGCGGGGCGGTCGTCGTTTGAAAAGATACGTGCATAGCGCCGCTCCCAGTTTCGGGAGCCAAGGCTGCGCACATAAAGCCCCCACGCGATCGAGTGACCGCGATGGTGTGTTTTATCTTTTGGGGACGGCGCGGCTAAGCAGGCTGGGGCGGACCAGATAAGGATCGGAAGACGCGTATGCCGACCATCAACCAATTGATTGCCAACGGGCGTGAGCCTGCCGCGAAGCGCAACAAAGTGCCGGCGTTGCAGGGTTGCCCGCAAAAGCGCGGCGTCTGTACCCGCGTTTATACAACCACTCCGAAAAAGCCGAACTCGGCGTTGCGGAAGGTTGCAAAGGTGCGCCTGACCAATGGCTATGAGGTTGTGAGCTACATTCCTGGCGAGGGCCACAACCTGCAAGAGCACAGCGTCGTGCTGATCCGCGGGGGCCGCGTCAAGGACTTGCCTGGTGTGCGGTACCATATTTTGCGTGGCGTGCTGGACACCCAGGGCCTGCCGAAGCGTCGTCAGCGCCGGTCGCTGTATGGCGCAAAGCGGCCGAAGTAGGAGGAGCGGGCGATGAGCCGACGCCGCCGCGCGGTCAAGCGCGACATCCTGCCGGACGCTAAGTTCGGCGATATCGTCATCACGCGTTTTATGAATGCGCTGATGTACGACGGTAAGAAGTCTGCCGCTGAAGGCATAGTGTATGGTGCACTCGACGTGCTGAAAAAGCGTGGGGGCAATGCGGCCGATCCAGTCCGCATGTTCCATGAAGCTTTGGATAACGTAAAGCCTGCCGTTGAGGTTCGTAGCCGCCGAGTTGGCGGGGCGACATACCAGGTGCCGGTTGAGGTGCGGACCGAGCGGCGCCAGGCGTTGGCAATTCGGTGGATCATCGACAGCGCGCGCAAGCGTGGTGAGCACACGATGGAGGACCGCCTGTCCAACGAGTTGTTGGACGCGGTGAACAACCGCGGTTCGGCGGTGAAGAAGCGTGAGGACACCCACCGTATGGCCGAGGCTAACAAGGCTTTCAGCCATTACCGCTGGTAGGCCTGGCGGTAATAACGACTGCAACCCAACCTGCCCCCCAATCCCAATTGACCGGCGGGCGACGGAGACACGACGATGGCCAAGGCGAAATTCGAACGTAACAAGCCGCATTGCAATATCGGCACAATTGGTCACGTGGACCACGGCAAGACGTCTTTGACGGCTGCGATTACCAAGATTTTGGCAAAGAGTGGCGGTGCGACATACACCGCCTACGACCAGATCGATAAGGCACCTGAGGAGCGTGCGCGCGGTATTACGATCTCGACCGCACACGTTGAGTATGAGACCACGAACCGCCATTACGCTCACGTCGATTGCCCCGGCCACGCTGACTACGTGAAGAATATGATCACTGGTGCCGCGCAAATGGATGGTGCCATCCTTGTGGTCAGTGCCGCCGACGGCCCGATGCCGCAGACGCGCGAGCACATCCTGTTGGCGCGCCAGGTCGGCGTGCCGGCGCTGGTCGTGTTCCTGAACAAGGTCGATATGGTCGATGACCCCGAATTGCTCGAGTTGGTCGAGATGGAAGTGCGCGAACTGCTGTCTTCCTATCAGTTTCCTGGCGACGACATTCCGATCATCAAGGGTTCAGCGCTTATGGCGTTGGAAGATAAGAACCCGGATCTCGGCGAGAAGGCGGTGCTTGAATTGATGGCGGCAGTCGATGCGTACATTCCGCAGCCGGTACGGGCGACCGAGCGGCCGTTCTTGATGCCGATCGAGGACGTATTCAGCATTTCGGGCCGTGGAACCGTGGTGACGGGGCGTATCGAGCGCGGCATCGTCAACGTGGGTGATGAGGTCGAGATCGTTGGCATCAAGAACACGGTGAAGACGATCGTTACCGGAGTCGAGATGTTTCGCAAGTTGCTAGACCGGGGCGAAGCTGGTGATAACATTGGCGCTTTGTTGCGGGGCACCAAGCGTGAGGATGTGGAGCGTGGCCAGGTCCTGGCCAAGCCCGGCAGCATCACACCGCACACCCAGTTCAAGGCCGAGGCGTATGTGCTGACGAAGGAGGAGGGCGGTCGTCATACGCCGTTCTTCACCAACTACCGTCCGCAGTTTTACTTCCGCACGACGGACGTGACTGGCGTCGTGCAGTTGCCCGAGGGTACCGAAATGGTGATGCCCGGCGACAACGTTTCGATGGACGTCGAGTTGATCGCGCCGATCGCTATGGATGAGGGCCTGCGTTTCGCCATCCGCGAGGGCGGCCGGACAGTCGGCGCCGGCGTTGTTGCCAGCATTACCAAGTAAGCTCTAGCGGTTCCGCGAACCCAGCCAATGAAGTTGGATAGATAGTACGATGGATAACCAGAACATCCGCATTCGCCTGAAGGCGTATGATCACCGCGTGCTGGACAACAGCACGCGGGAGATTGTGAATACGGCGAAGCGAACGGGTGCACGGGTTCGCGGACCGATACCGTTGCCGACGCACATCGAACGCTTCACGGTAAACCGGTCGCCGCATGTGGACAAGAAGAGCCGCGAGCAGTTCGAGATCCGGACGCATCGTCGTCTTTTGGATATTGTCGAGCCTACGCCGCAGACCGTGGACGCGCTGATGAAGCTCGACCTCGCTTCTGGCGTGGACGTCGAGATCAAGCTGTAGGATTCGGCCAATGCGCACCGGATTGATTGCGAAGAAGCTGGGCATGACCCGGATCTTCAAGGATGACGGCACCCACATCCCTGTTACTGTCCTGCATTTGAATCAAGTGCAGGTGGTGGACACGCGGACGCAGGAGCGGGACGGCTACACGGCCATACAGCTTGGCTGGGGCAAAGCGAAGGTGAAGAACGTTACCGATCCGAACAAGGGACACTATGCCCGGGTCAAGGTTGAACCTAAGATGCATTTGGTTGAGTTCCGTGTGGCGCCGGATGCTTTGTTGGAGTCGGGGCAGACGTTGACCGCAGCCCATTTCGTGGTCGGGCAGAAGGTTGATGTTTGCGGCATCACCAAGGGTAAGGGGTTTGCTGGCGCGATGAAGCGCTGGAACTTCCGCGGGCTCGAGGCAAGCCATGGCGTGTCGGTCAGCCACCGGAGCCACGGTTCGACCGGCAACAGGCAGGATCCTGGCAAGACGTTCAAGAACAAGAAGATGGCAGGCCACCTTGGGGTCGAGAGGGTGACGACGCTGAATGTCGAGGTAGCAGGAATCGATGCGGATAAGGGCTTGATTATGATCCGCGGCGCGGTGCCGGGATCCAAGGGTGAATTTGTGCGCATCCGCGATGCGATTAAGAAGGTCCGGCCGGCTGAAGCCCCCTATCCGGCGTCGATCTTAGCGGCACCCAGCCCAGCCGACGTTGAACCGGCTCAGCCGCAGGAAACGGTGTGATGCAGATCGATATCAGAACGCTGGAGAACGGGTCCGCGGGGTTGGCCGAGTTGCCGGATGCATTGTTTGCGGCGCAACCGCGGCGGGACATTATCGCTCGAGTGATCCAATGGCAGCTCGCGAAGCGGCGGGCGGGAACGCATAAGACGAAGGGCATGGGCGAGGTTTCCGGGACTACGCGCAAACCCTATAAGCAGAAGGGTACCGGCAATGCGCGGCAGGGTAGCCTGCGCGCGCCGCAGTTCCGCACCGGCGGTGTGGTGCATGGGCCTGTTGTGCGCAGCCATGCATTCGACCTGCCGAAGAAAGTGCGCCGCTTGGGATTGATCAGTGCTCTGTCGTTAAAACGCGCCGAGGGTAAACTGATTGTGCTGGACAGTGTCGGAGGCGGCAGCGGTAAGACCAGAGACCTCGTCGCTAAGATGAAGGTGTTAGGCTGGACTTCGGCATTGGTTGTGGATCACACGGTCGATGCCGCATTCCTACGGGCCAGCGCCAACATCGTCGGGCTTGATGTGCTGCCCACTATCGGCGCCAACGTTTATGACATCATTCGACACGACATGCTGGTCGTCACGACGGCCGGCGTCGAAGCGCTTAAGGAGCGGCTGGCATGAGCGTCAACCAAGTTCTTGTCGCCCGGCGGCGTGCGGCGACTATGTCGCGTGAGGCGATGTTCGAGGTGATCCGCAGCCCGGTTATTACAGAGAAAGCGACGGCGTTGTCGGAGAAGGGTCAGTTCGTGTTCCGTGTGGCGATCGATGCCACCAAGCCGGAGATCAAGGCTTCGGTTGAGGCGCTGTTCGGCGTTACGGTGACTTCAGTCAATACGCTGGTGCAGAAAGGCAAGACGAAACGCTTCAAGGGTCGTCCTGGCGTTCGGTCCGACGTGAAGAAGGCATATGTGCAGCTTGCCGAGGGACAGTCGATCGACATGTCCACCGGATTGAGCTAGCGCAGGGATAGTAATCAATGGCACTCAAGCAATTCAAGCCAGTTACTGCGAGCCTACGCGGCACGGTTCTGATCGACCGCAGCGAGCTTTGGAAGGGCAAGCCGGTCAAGACCTTGACCGAGGGCAAGAATAAGTCTGGCGGCCGCAACAACCACGGGCGGACGACGTCATTCTTTCGCGGTGGTGGACATAAGCAGTCCTATCGCCACGTCGATTTTAAGCGGCGCAAGTTTGACGTTGCGGCGACGGTAGATCGGCTGGAATACGATCCAAACCGCTCGGCATTCATTGCGCTGATCAAATATGACGACGGGGAACTGTCGTATATCATCGCGCCGCAGCGCCTGCGCGCCGGTGATAAGGTGGTCGCCGGCCAACGCGTTGACATCAAGCCCGGCAATGCAATGCCAATGGCCGCTATCCCCGTCGGTACTATCATCCACAATGTGGAGATGAAGCAAGGCGCCGGCGGTAAGATGGCGCGGGCTGCTGGGACTTATGCGCAGTTGGTTGGCAAGGATGCAGGCTATGCTCAGGTCAAGCTGCAATCCGGTGAGCTTCGTATCGTGCGGGCCGAATGCATGGCGACTGTTGGGGCGGTATCGAATCCAGATAATCAGAACCAAAGCATCGGCAAAGCCGGACGCGCTCGGTGGATGGGACGTCGGCCGCATAACCGCGGCGTTGTGATGAACCCAGTTGACCATCCTCACGGCGGCGGCGAGGGCCGCACCTCGGGCGGTCGTCATCCGGTTACCCCATGGGGCAAGCCCACCAAAGGATACAAGACTCGGGTCAACAAGCGCACGGACAGCATGATCATCCGCCGCCGTCCGAAGGGGAAGCACTGACCATGGCGCGTTCCGTGTGGAAAGGGCCGTTTGTGGACGGCTATCTCCTAGGCAAAGCTGAGGCGGCCCGAGGCTCTGGGCGCAATGAGATCATCAAGATTTGGTCGCGTCGGTCAACGATAATGCCGCAGTTCGTCGGCCTGACGTTCGGTGTCTATAACGGACATAAATTTTTGCCGGTGCAGGTTTCAGAGAACATGGTGGGTCACAAGTTTGGCGAGTTTTCGCCGACCCGCACCTTTACTGGGCATTCTTCCGACAAGAAGGCGAGGCGGGGTTGATATGAGCAAGCCAAAAACCCCACGGGCATTGCCGGAGCATGAGGCTCAGTGCGTTGTACGTAACATACGCATCAGTCCGCAAAAGCTGAACCTGGTTGCCGGGTTGATCCGTAATCAACCAGCCAGCAAGGCGGTTGCGACGCTGACGTTCAGCAAGCGGCGGATTGCGCACCAAGTCCGCAAGGCATTGGAGAGCGCGATCGCCAACGCCGAAAATAACCATCAACTCGACGTTGATCGTTTGGTCGTGACGCGGGCCGAGGTCGGCAAGTCAATCGTCATGCGGCGCTTTATGGCGCGCGGACGTGGCCGGGCGTCACGCATTGAGAAGTGGTTCAGCCACTTGCGTATCGTGGTTTCCGAGCAGCAGCAGGTACTCGAGGCACCGGCAACACAGCAGAAGGCGGCGTAGGCCATGGGTCATAAGGTCAACCCGATCGGATTGCGGCTCGGCATCAACCGCACTTGGGACAGCCGCTGGTATGCCGGCGCGGACTACTCGAAGCTGTTGCTGGCCGACCTTGAGTTGCGCACGCATTTGCGGGCGAAGCTTGCGGGAGCTGGGGTATCGCGAGTGGTTATCGAGCGTCCGGCGAAGAAGCCGCGTGTTACGATCTATGCGGCAAGGCCCGGCGTGGTGATTGGCAAGAAGGGCCAAGATATCGAGGTGCTGCGTAAGGAGTTGGCGAAAATGGCCAAGTCTGAGGTGTCCTTGAATATCGTTGAGATCCGCAAGCCGGAGATCGATGCGGTGCTGGTGGCCGAGAACATCGCGCAGCAGTTGGAGCGTCGGGTGGCGTTTCGACGGGCAATGAAGCGAGCCGTGCAGTCAGCGATGCGATTGGGCGCTCAGGGCATTCGGATCAACTGTGGCGGGCGGCTGGGCGGCGCGGAGATCGCGCGCACCGAATGGTATCGTGAAGGCCGGGTGCCGTTGCACACGCTGCGCGCTGACATCGATTTCGGCACTGCCACTGCCAAGACCACCTATGGCACGTGCGGCGTGAAGGTCTGGATTTTCAAGGGTGAGATTCTGGCCAATGATCCGCTTGCGCAGGATCGTCGGGCCGCCGAACAGGCGCCGCAGCGCTAAGAGGAATTTAGACCATGATGTCTCCTAAGCGGACGAAGTACCGCAAGGCTCATAAGGGCCGTATCCATGGGCTGGCCAAGTCGGGCACCAGCCTGAACTTTGGCGCCTTTGGCCTTAAAGCGCTCGAGCCCGAGCGGATTACGGCGCGGCAGATTGAGGCTGCTCGGCGGGCAATCACGCGGTCGATGAAGCGTGCCGGTCGGGTGTGGATTCGAATGTTCCCGGATGTGCCGGTCTCGCAGAAGCCCGCCGAGGTCCGCATGGGATCTGGTAAGGGCAGTCCGGAGTTTTGGGTCTGCCGGGTTAAGCCGGGCCGCATTATGTTTGAGATCGACGGTGTCGCGCCGGAACTAGCGCGCGAAGCTCTTACTTTGGGCGCGGCGAAGCTGCCGATACGCACGAAGTTCGTGACCCGGCTCGGAGAGGCATAGGATGACCAAGCCAACCGACATCCGGGCGAAGGGTGTGGACAACCTGCCAGGGATGTTGCTGGATTTGCGCAAGGAGCAGTTCAATCTGCGTTTCCAGCGCGCGACGGGACAGACCGAGGGAGTGGGCCGTGTCCGCCAGGTAAGACGGGATATCGCCCGTGTTAAGACCATCATGTCGGAGCAGAAGCGGTCCGCCGCCGCCAGCTCCGCGAAAACCTGAGAGGAGTAGGGCGATGCCGAGGCGCGTCCTGACCGGGCGAGTGACGAGCGATAAGATGGATAAGACCATTACGGTCTTGGTTGAACGTCGCGTCATTCACCCGCTGTATAAGAAATTCATCCGCCGTTCGAAGAAGTATGCGGCGCATGACGATTTGAACATGTGCAAGATCGGCGACACTGTTCGCATTGAGGAGTGTCGGCCGATCAGCAAGCGGAAAACGTGGCTGCTGATGGAGCGCAATGGCGAGGCGGTACCGCCGCCGCCGGGCTTCTCGTTTGCGGTCCGGACGCCGCATGCCAAGGATGTGGCGATGAATGTGCCTGAAGCCGAACAAGTAGTCGAACAGGCTCAGGGTTGAGGAACGGGTAGATGATTCAGGTCGAGTCCAATCTCGAAGTTGCCGACAACTCCGGCGCCCGTCGTGTTCAATGCATCAAAGTATTGGGCGGATCGAAGCGCAAGACGGCGTCGGTCGGCGATGTGATCGTAGTATCCATCAAAGAGGCCATCCCGCGCGGCAAGGTCAAAAAGGGCGATGTGCATCAGGCAGTCATCGTGCGGACGTCGTTTCCCGTGCGCCGGGCTGATGGCAGCGCGATCCGATTCGACCGCAACGCGGCCGTGCTGATCAACAAGCAGCAGGAGCCAATCGGCACGCGCATTTTCGGTCCCGTTGTGCGCGAACTGCGCGGGCGAAAGTTTATGAAGATCATTTCGCTCGCGCCTGAGGTGCTGTGATGGCGGCGCGCATCCGCAAGGGCGATACGGTCGTCGTCATCACCGGCTCCGACAAGGGCAAGCGTGGCGAGGTGTTGCGTGTGCTGCCAAAGGACGAGCGCGCGGTGGTGAAAGGCGTGAACATCGCAAAGAAGCACACGAAGCCGCAAGGCATGGGGCAGCCTGGCGGCATCATTGAGCAGGAAGCGACGATTCATTTGTCGAATGTGATGCTGGTGGATCCCAAGACGGACAAGGCGACGCGTGTCGGGTTTCGGGTGTTGGACGATGGCCGCAAGGTCCGTGTCTCGCGACCCAGCGGCGCCGTGATCGAGGGCTAGAGCAATGAGTGAGACGATGACAGACATCACGGCACCTGCTCGCGTTGCGGGCGAGATGCCGCGGATGCAGCAGCGCTACAACTCAGAGGTCAAGGCTAAGCTGCAGGAGGAGTTTGCCTACAAGAACCCGATGCAGGTACCCAAGCTCGAGAAGATCGTCATCAACATGGGCGTGGGCGAGGCGGCAGGTGATCAGAAGAAGTTGGACGCCGCACTTTCGGAACTGATGCTGATTGCCGGGCAAAAGCCAGTCAAGACTTTGGCAAAGAAGGCCATTGCCGGTTTTAAGATCCGTGAGGGTTTGCCGATTGGCTGCAAGGTGACGCTGCGCAAGTCGCGTATGTTCGAGTTTCTGGATCGGCTGGTCACGATCGCCTTGCCACGGGTCCGGGACTTCCGCGGCATTCCGGCCGGCAAGGGCTTCGATGGCCGGGGCAACTTTGCCATGGGCTTGAAAGAGCAGATCATCTTTCCAGAAATCGAGTATGACAAGGTGACCGACATTCGAGGTATGGACATCGTGTTCGTGACCACGGCAAAGACGGATGCCGAGGCGAAGGCTTTGCTGAGGGCGCTTGACGTGCCGTTCGCCGCCTAAGCCAGATTTCAACGCGTTTGGAAAACCGCCGCCGTTCGACGTTCGGGCGCGGCAGGTTCCGAGGAGTATAGCAGATGGCCAAGACATCAGCGGTAAACCGCAATCTCAAGCGGGAACGCATGGCATCCCGCGACAAGTCGAAGCGGGCCGACTTGAAAGCCCAGGTCATGGATCGGACGGCGCCGGTTGAGGAGCGGTTCGAGGCGACGATGAAGCTGGCACAGCTCCCGCGTAACGGGGCGGCGGTGCGCGTGCGCCTGCGTTGCGCGTTGACTGGCCGGCCGCGTGGCAATTATCGGAAGTTCAAGCTATCCCGCAACATGCTGCGTGCCCTGGCCAGTTCTGGCCAGTTGCCCGGCATGGTCAAAGCAAGCTGGTAAGGGGACGGCGCCATGTCGATGTCCGATCCATTGGGTGACATGATCACCCGTATCCGCAATGCCCAGCGTAGTCGGCACACCGTCTGTGTGGCGCCGGCATCCAAGCTGCGCGCGAATGTGCTTGAAGCGCTGAAGCGTGAAGGTTTCATTCGCGGCTATGCGGCTGAGGAGTTACGGCCCGGCGTCGCGCAGCTTCGCATCGAGCTGAAATACAGCGAGGGCGAGCCGGTGATCAAAGAGATTACCCGCGTCTCCAAGCCAGGCCGGCGGGTCTATTCAAAGATCAAGGAACTGCCACGGGTGTATGCCGGCCTGGGCGTCTCGATTTTGTCCACGCCGCGTGGCGTGCTGAGTGATGGTGAAGCGCGCGCTGCCAATGTTGGCGGCGAAGTCTTGTTCCGCGTCTTCTAAGGGGAGCACAGGATGTCTCGTGTAGGCAAGTATCCCGTCACGTTCCCGGCGGGCGTCGATGTGGCAGTGGTGAACCGGGTCCTGACCACCAAGGGCAAGCTTGGCACCATGTCACTGCCATTGACTGATCATGTCGATGCGCTGATTGAGGGCAACCAGGTTACGATTACCCCGCGGAGCAACGAGAGCCAGGCGCGGATGATGTGGGGCACCACGCGGGCGTTGCTGGCCGCCATGGTGCAGGGTGTTTCAGTCGGCTACACCAGGACGCTCGAGATTACCGGCACCGGGTTCCGCGCCAGCGTGCAAGGCAAGAACTTGGTGATCAACTTGGGTTTCTCGCACGATGTGGTGTATCCGGTTCCCGAAGGCATCACGATCACTACGCCGCGGCCGACCGCGATCACCCTGACCGGGGTCAGCAAGCGCCAAGTGGGTCAAGTAGCGGCGGAGATTCGAAGCTTCCGTCCGCCGGAGCCCTACAAGGGCAAAGGTGTGAAGTACGAGGGCGAGCAGATCCGGCGCAAGGAAGGCAAGAAGAAATAGCATGAGCGCTCCACAGGATCTGAAGGCGCGGCGTCGCGAGCGGCTCCGCTACCAGCTTCGGCAGAAATCGGCCGGGCGGCCACGTCTGTCGGTGTTCCGGTCGGGTAAGCACATCTATGCCCAGGTCATCGACGATGCGACACAAAGCACGCTTGCGGCGGCCTCAAGCCTCGATAAGGGATTGCGTGAGGCATTGCGGACTGGTGCTGACAAGGACGCGGCGGCGGCGGTGGGGAAGCTCGTCGCTGAGCGCGCCATGGCAGCGGGCGTTACCAAGGTTGTGTTCGATCGCGGCGCCTATTTGTATCATGGCCGCGTCAAGGCGCTGGCCGACGCTGCCCGCGACGGCGGGTTGGCGTTCTGAGGGAATGAACTATGGCACGTGAAGCAAGGGATGGCGGCCGTGGCGGTCGCGACCGTGATCGGGACGGTGATGACCTGATCGACAAGCTGGTCACCATTAACCGGGTGGCCAAGGTCGTTAAGGGTGGCCGGCGATTTGCGTTTGCGGCGCTGGTGGTGGTCGGTGATCAGAAAGGCCGGGTCGGCTATGGTGCCGGCAAGGCCCGTGAGGTTCCAGAGGCAATCCGCAAGGCGACCGAGCGGGCGAAAAAGGCGATGATTCGCGTGCCGATGAAAGAGGGCCGCACACTGCACCACGACGTCGAGGGTACTTTCGGCGCTGGGCATGTGGTGTTGCGCTCCTGTACGGCGGGCACCGGGATTATTGCCGGCGGGCCAATGCGCGCGGTTTTCGAGACGCTTGGCATCGGTGACGTGGTTGCCAAGTCACTCGGCAGCCGCAACCCGCATAACATGGTCAAGGCAACCTTTGCAGCGTTGCAACGGTGTGCCAGCCCGCGCAGCGTGGCTGCGCGCCGCGGCAAGAAAGTGTCTGACATTCTGGGTAAGCGCGATGCAGCCTTGGAGGGCGCAGATGTCTGACCCGACAGGAGCGCCGAAGAAGGTTATGGTCCGGTTCACGCAGATCGCTTCTGGTCTTGGGCGTAAAAAGGATCAGATTCAGACTTTGACCGGCCTGGGCTTGGGCAAGCTGCGTCGCACCCGTGAACTCGAGGACACCCCGGCGGTACGTGGCATGCTTCGCAAAGTCGCGCATCTCGTGCGGGTGGAGGAGCGGTCATGAAGCTGAATGAAGTGCGGGATAATCCGGGTGCCCATCTCAAGTCAAAGCGCCTTGGCCGCGGCATTGGTTCCGGCAAAGGCAAGACTTCGGGCAAGGGCGTTAAGGGTCAGAAGGCTCGCGAAGGCGTATCGCTGAATGGCTTTGAGGGTGGGCAGTTGCCGATCTACCGGCGCCTGCCGAAGCGCGGGTTCCATAACTTGTTTCGCAAGGAGTATGCACCGGTCAACCTTGGCGCAATCGACAAAGCCCTGGCATCCGGTCGGCTGGCGTCCGATCAACCGATCACGTCGGACACCTTGCAAGCGGCGGGCCTTGCGAGGCTCAATAAGGTTCATGGGGTCAGACTGCTGGCAATGGGCACAATCACCCGGCCAATCGTGATTACCGTGTCGGGCGCTTCGGTTGCAGCGATCGCGGCGGTCGAGGCGGCGGGTGGTTCGGTAACGGTGTTGGTGCCCATTGCGCCCGCCGTTGCCACGACGAGTGTACCGTCGATTTAGCCGTCGATTAGTTGCTTGCTTCGCTGTGCCGCCCGGCGGCACAGTATGTGGCAAATGCGATGCTCCTAGTTCGGAGTGGAGCGACTCGCGGATACCGTGACTTCAGGGAGGACTGCCATGGCCTCAGCGGCCGAGCAGCTTGCAGCAAATCTAAACCTCGGCACGCTGGGTAAGGCTACCGAACTCAAGTCGCGTATCTGGTTTACCTTAGGTGCGTTGCTGGTCTATCGGATCGGCACCTATATTCCAGTGCCCGGCGTCGATGCTTCGGTCATGGGCGAGTTGCTGGCGCAGCACGGCGGCGGCATTCTTGGTATGTTCGACATGTTCAGCGGCGGCGCGCTTGGCCGAATGACTGTCTTTGCGCTGAATATCATGCCCTACATCAGCGCGAGCATCATTATACAGTTGATGTCAGCGGCGGTGCCTTCGCTTGAGACCTTGAAGAAAGAGGGAGAGAGCGGGCGAAAGAAGCTGAACCAATACACCCGTTATCTCACTGTATTGATTGCCTTGGTGCAATCCTACGGTATCGCCGTAGGGCTGGAGGGGATGCGCGGTTCGTTCGGGTCTGCTGTCGTTGATCCTGGCTTGTTCTTTCGGGTGTCGTGCGTGATCACCTTGGTTGGCGGCACGATGTTCTTGATGTGGTTGGGCGAGCAGATTACGGCACGCGGCGTCGGTAATGGCACGAGCCTCATTATTTTTGCCGGCATCGTTGCAAACCTACCGCACGCGCTGGCGAACTTGCTGGAGCTTGGACGGACCGGAGCGTTGTCTCCGGTATTTATCCTGGCCTTCATGGTCATCGCAGTCGCGGTGATCGCCTTTGTGGTTTTCATGGAGCGGGCGCAGCGCCGGGTGAATATCCAGTATCCGAAGCGTCAGGTCGGGCAACGGATGTTCGGCGGCGACAGCACGCATATGCCGCTCAAGGTGAACACCGCGGGCGTGATACCGCCGATCTTCGCAAGCTCGATCTTGCTGATCCCAGCGACGGTTGCTGGGTTTTCGCAGAACAATCCAAGTTCCTGGCTAGCGTGGATCGGACAGAAGCTTGGTCACGGCGAGCCACTGTACATGCTGGCGTACGCTGGCATGATCATCTTTTTTTCGTATTTCTACACGGCTGTCGTATTCAATCCGCAGGAGACGGCGGACAATCTTAAGAAGTATGGCGGTTTCATCCCAGGAGTGCGCCCAGGCTCGAATACCGCGGATTATTTCGACACCATCCTCGCCCGGCTGACGACCGTCGGTGCGATCTATCTTTGTGTCGTTTGCATGCTGCCCGAGATTCTTATCAGCCGTTACGGTGTGCCGTTCTACTTCGGTGGAACCAGCTTGATGATCATTGTATCGGTTACTATGGACACGGTAACCCAGATCCAATCGCATCTGCTGGCGCATCAGTATGAAGGGCTGATCCGCAAGTCGCGCGTGAAGGGCCGTGCCCGATGAATATAATTCTTTTGGGACCTCCGGGTGCCGGAAAGGGCACTCAGGCAAAGCGGTTGGAACAGCGGTATGGTGTCGCGCAGATCTCAACCGGCGATATGTTGCGGGCTGAAGTAAAAGCTGAGACCGAGGTCGGGCAACAGGCCAAAGCGGTTATGGAGTCGGGGCAGCTCGTCTCTGATGAGCTGATCATCGCCATGCTAAAAGGTCGTATTCAGCAACCCGACGCGGCGCGCGGTTTCATACTGGACGGATTTCCGCGCACCGTGCCGCAGGCGGAAGCACTGGACGCCATGCTGGACCGGGCCGGCATGCGCATTGACGTGGTCATCGAGTTGAAGGTCGATGACACTGCTTTGGTGGATCGGATTGCCGGACGTTTCACCTGTGCCAAATGCGGTACCGGCTATCACGACAGCTTCCATAAGCCGCACGTAGACGGTACGTGCGATGTGTGCGGCAGCCATGACTTCGTTCGTCGTGCCGACGATCGACGAGAGACAGTGGCGGCGCGGCTTGAAGCTTACCATACGCAAACAGCGCCGATCCTGCCGCACTATCGCAATGGAGGCCGTTTGGTGTCGCTTGACGGGATGGCGAGCGTGGACAGCGTCTCGCAGGCGATTGAGGCGACTCTGGCATAGGTTTCGGGATTACATCTCACGATGATTTGATGATATACCATTGACTTATGTCTCGGGATGATTATAGTCCGCCACCTTCATCTGCCAGGTTTGCAGACGAAAACTTGTGCATTTTTATAGATCTCCAGCGCGGTTGCGAGCAGGGATCTACCCAGACCCCGGTCCCTTGCGGTATTGCGCTCGGTGTTGGGGCGACCAGGAGTTATTAGCGTGGCCCGTATTGCCGGTGTGAACGTTCCGACTAACAAGCGGGTGCTGATTAGCCTGCGCTACATTTATGGGATTGGCCCGTCGAATGCTGTCGATATTTGCAAGCAGCTTGGCATTCCTGACGACCGCCGGGTCAATCAGCTTTCGGACGATGAGGTCCTGCGTATTCGTGAACTGATCGATCGGGACTACCGCGTCGAGGGCGACCTTCGGCGCGAAGTGGCGATGAATATCAAGCGGCTGATGGATCTGGGTTGCTATCGCGGGTTGCGGCATCGCCGCGGTCTTCCGGTTCATGGTCAGCGCACTCATACAAATGCTCGCACCCGCAAGGGTAAGGCTGTGGCGATCGCCGGCAAGAAAAAGGTCACCAAGTAGCCGCAATGCGGTTTTGCTCGTTTGCCGCCGCCGCGGCATAAGAACTGATAGGATCATATTAATGGCGAAGCCCGCCTCTTCGCGTCCTCGTAAGAAGGAACGCAAGAACATCATCGCCGGCGTAGCCCACGTTGCCGCCACGTTCAACAATACGATGGTGACGATTACCGACGCACAAGGCAATACGATCGCCTGGTCGTCGAGCGGCATGCAGGGCTTCAAGGGCAGCCGGAAGTCCACGCCATATGCGGCGCAGGTGGCCGCCGAGGACGCAGGCAAGAAGGCTCGCGAGCACGGGATGGAGACGCTGGAAATCGAGGTAAGCGGTCCGGGTTCAGGACGAGAGAGCGCGTTGCGCGCGCTCCAGGCCGTGGGCTTCGCCATCACTGCCATCCGCGACATGACGCCAATCCCGCATAACGGCTGCCGTCCGCGCAAGCGCCGCCGGGTCTGAGCCGTCCGCTTCGCGTTTGATACGGCGCCATCGATGGATGGCGCCGCTTATTTTGCTTGGAGATGATCCATGGTCATCCAACGTAATTGGCAATCCTTGATCAAGCCGGAAAAGCTCGACGTCGAGCCCGGCTCCGATCCCCATCGCATCGCGACCGTTGTCGCCGAGCCACTGGAGCGTGGCTTTGGCATGACGCTTGGCAACGCCGTACGTCGCGTGTTGCTGTCATCCCTGCAGGGCGCTGCGGTGACAGCCGTGCAGATTGTCGGTGTGCTGCATGAGTTCAGCAGCATTCCTGGCGTGCGGGAAGATGTGACCGACATCGTTCTCAACATTAAGCAATTGGCGTTGCGGATGCATGGGGAAGGACCGAAGCGCATGGTCCTGACAGCCACCGGCCCCGGCGAGGTTACGGCCGCGAGGATCCAGACGGGCTCCGACATCGACGTGATGAACCCCGAACTGGTCATCTGCACCTTGGATGACGGCGTGAAGCTCGACATGGAGCTTACCGTCAACCTTGGTAAAGGCTATGTTCCCGCTGCGAGCAATCGGCCGGAGGATGCACCGATCGGTCTGATTCCAATTGACGCGATCTACTCACCGGTCAAGCGCGTGTCGTATAAAGTCGAACCGACTCGCGTCGGGCAGGTGACCGACTATGACAAGCTGTTGCTGCAAGTCGAAACTAATGGGGCGGTGACGCCTGAGGACGCCGTGGCGCTCGCGGCGCGTATCCTGCAAGATCAGTTGCAGCTCTTCATCAACTTTGACGAGCCGCAACTGGCACGGGCCGACGACATCCACGATGATTTGCCATTCAACCGTAACCTATTGCGCAAAGTCGATGAGCTGGAGCTTTCGGTTCGCAGCGCAAACTGTCTGAAGAACGACAATATTGTCTATATCGGCGATCTCGTGCAGAAGACCGAGCAGGAGATGTTGCGGACACCAAACTTCGGCCGCAAGTCCCTGAATGAGATCAAGGAAGTGTTGACGGCGATGGGTCTGGCGCTCGGCATGAGTGTGTCAGGCTGGCCGCCGGAGAATATCGAGGATCTGGCTAAGCGACTGGACGAGCCGTTCTAATGCTCTGGCCGTTATAAGCGTTGAGAAAGTAGGAGCTGCGCCATGCGCCACGGTGTTTCCGGCCGCAAACTGAATATCACTTCGAGCCACCGTCTCGCTATGTTCCGCAACATGGCAGTCGCGCTGATCAAGCACGAGCAGATCACCACCACGTTGCCCAAGGCAAAGGAACTGCGGCCGGTGGCGGAAAAGCTGATCACCCTTGGCAAGCGGGGTGGGCTGCATGCCCGGCGCCAAGCTCATGCGCAGCTCCGCGACGACGTGATCGTCGCTAAACTGTTCTCCGCGCTTGCTGACCGCTACCGGACTCGCCCAGGCGGCTATACCCGCGTGCTCAAAGCCGGCGTGCGCTACGGCGACGCTGCTGACATGGCGGTGATCGAACTCGTGGACCGCGACCCGGCGGCCAAGGGCCAGGACAGCGGCCCGCGCCCAGACCTAGTGGACGACGAGGACCTGCAAGCCGCCTGATCACTCCGGTGTGCCTGCCAGTTTATGGCGGGCATGCTGCGGATGCTCGCATCCGATGGGCGGTCGCACTACCTAAGCCCTTATGATCCGGCCCACCACTCAACCTGCAGACCTGTTTGGAACATCGGCCCTCCCGCCAGTTAGCCAGTCCGGGCCGCTTGCAGAACGGCTGCGTCCGGCGGCGCTGGAAGAAATTGTTGGTCAGCCGCACCTGATTGGGCCAGAGGGCACCTTAACGCGCATGCTGGCGCGCAACTCATTAAGGTCGCTGATCTTGTGGGGGCCGCCGGGCGTCGGCAAGACGACGATTGCGCGCCTGCTTGCCGACGCGGCCGGATTGCACTTCACGGCGTTGTCGGCCGTGTTCTCCGGCGTTGCGGACCTCAAGCGTGTGTTCGACGAGGCTGCCCGTCGGCGTCAGGCCGGCGGTCATACTCTGCTGTTCGTGGACGAGGTGCATCGGTTCAACCGCGCTCAGCAGGACGGCTTCCTGCCAGTCGTCGAGGATGGCACGATCGTCCTGGTAGGCGCCACGACCGAAAACCCATCGTTTGCCCTGAATGGCGCACTGCTCTCGCGCTGCCAGGTGCTGGTGCTGCGGCGCCTGGATGACGCGGCGTTGGAGCTATTGCTGGATCGTGCGGAGCGCCTTGCCGGTCGCCTTCTGCCCGTGGCACCCGAGGCGCTTGGGACTTTGCGGGCGATGGCGGACGGGGACGGGCGCTATCTGCTCAATATGGCGGAACAACTTCTAAGCCTGCCAGACCAGGAAACGCTGGACGCGGCGGCATTGGCCGAGGTCATCGGACGCCGGGCTGCGCTGTATGATAAAGACCGGGACGAGCACTTCAACCTAATCTCCGCCCTGCACAAGTCGTTGCGCGGCTCCGATCCAGATGCGGCGCTGTATTGGTTCGCCCGCATGGTCGCTGGCGGCGAGGATGCGCGCTACATCGCCCGCCGCCTGGTCCGCTTCGCGTCGGAGGATATCGGCATGGCCGACCCCGCGGCGCTGCTCCAGGCACTGGCGGCGTGGGAGGCCTATGAGCGACTGGGCAGCCCAGAAGGCGACCTCGCTATCGCGCAGGCCATCGTTTATCTCGGCACCGCGCCGAAGTCGAATGCGTTGTATGCCGCCTCCAAGCAGGCGGCGGCAGCGGCAAAGGCAACCGGCAGCCTGCCGCCGCCGTCGCACATCCTGAACGCGCCGACCCGGCTGATGCAGGAGCTCGGCTACGGCAAGGGCTACGCCTATGACCACGAGGCCGAGGACGCGTTCTCCGGCCAGGACTACTTTCCGGATGGGTTGGACCGGCCGGTGTTCTACCGCCCGGCGGACCGCGGGTTCGAGCGCGAGGTGGCGCGGCGGTTGGACCACTGGGCCAAGCTGAGGCAGGAGCGTCGCCCATGAACCTATTAGTGCAGACCCGTGCGGTGACGGAGGACGAGGCCGACCTGCGGCTGGACCGCTGGTTCCGCCGGCATTTCCCGGGCGTAACCCAGGGCGCTATCCAGAAGCTCTGCCGCACCGGACAGGTTCGCATCGACGGCCGGCGGGCGGACGCTGGGACCCGCCTGGCGCCCGGCCAGGCCGTGCGTGTGCCGCCGTTGCCGCCAGCCGCCGAGCCGCCGCCAGTGGTGCACGTGTTCAACCCCGACATCGCCCGCGAGCTGGAGCGCATGGTGCTTTATCGGGACGACAGCCTGATCGTGCTGAACAAGCCGCACGGTCTGGCCGTGCAGGGTGGCCCCGGCATCGTCCGGCATCTGGACGGCATGCTGGACGGGCTGCGCAGCGGCGGCGAGCATCGGCCGCGGCTGGTGCATCGGCTGGACCGCGATACCTCGGGCGTGCTGGTGCTGGCGCGCACGCCGGGCACGGCGGCGAAGCTCGCGGCGGCGTTCCGCGGGCGAGACGTGCAGAAGACCTATTGGGCCGTGGTCGCCGGGCGTCCGGTGCCGGTCGAGGGGCGCATCGACATGCCGCTGCTGCGCTACACCGGGCCGCGCGGCGAACGCAGCGTGCCGGCGACGCGCGACGACAAGGAGGGGCTGCGGGCGGTCACCGACTACCGGACACTCGACAATGCCGGGCAGAAGCTGGCGTGGCTGGAACTTTCGCCGGTCACCGGGCGGACGCACCAGCTTCGGGTGCACAGCATGGCGATTGGCGCGCCGGTCGTCGGCGACGTGAAGTATCACGAACCCGACCAGAACGGCGCCGGCTCCGCACTGGTCGAGGGCCTGTCGGACAAGCTGCATCTGCACGCCCGCACGCTGGACCTGCCGCATCCAATGGGCGGGCGGCTGGTGGTCGAGGCCGAGCTGCCGCCGCACATGCGCGAGACCTTCAAGACCCTGGGCTTCCACGCCGGCTCGGCCCAGGCGCCCGCTCGCCGATGAACCCCCGCCGATGATGCCTTGCTGATGACACGCGGACGCCGCGTCGGGCTGATCGTCGCAGCGGCCATCGTGCTGCTGCCCATGGCGGCGTTGGCGGCGTTCGTGATGCTGTTCGATGCCGACGCGCTGAAGGTTCGGGTGGCGGACGCAGTACGGCGTTCTACCGGGCGCGAGTTGGTGATTGCCGGACCGGTTGGCCTGACCTGGTCGCTGATACCCACCATCGCGCTGCGCGACGTCGCTTTGTCCAACCCGCCCGGCATGTCCCGCCCGATGATGGCGCGGATGGCGCGCGTCGAGGTGCGGATCGCGTTGCCTTCCCTGTTGTCCCGCCGGGTGGAGGTGCGCGGCATCACCCTGGTCGAGCCGGATATCCTGCTGGAGCGCGACGCGGCGGGCCGGGCAAACTGGCAGTTTACTCCCATTGTCGCGCCGTCCGCTGGACTGGCGCCGGCGACCGCGCCCGCGACACGGATGCAGGTCGCGGTCGATGCCGTGCGCATCCGTGACGGCCGGGTTGGCTGGCGGACCGATGCGGGCACCTCAGAGCTGCTGGCGCCGACGCTCACGGCCGCAGCAGCGGGGCCGGGTGAGCCGGTTGCGCTGTCGGGCACGCTGTCGGTCGGGGGTTTCGGCCTTGGATTGACGGGTGTGACGGGGCCGCTGGCGGCGATTGGCGCGGGATCATGGCCGGTGCGGGTGGCGTTGCAGGGCAGCGGGATGCAGGCGAGCGCCGATGGGACGCTCGGCCTGCCCGGCCGCGAACTCGATCTGGCGGTATCGGCGCGGGTGCCGGACCTGGCTGCGCTGGGTGCGCTCGCCGGGCGAACACTGCCGCCGGTCCGGGACATGACGTTTGACGCTCGAGCATCCGCTACGGACATGGGCGGCCTATCGCTACGCGGGATGCGATTGGCGTCGCTGCAGGGGAACGTGTCGGGCGACCTCGCGCTGGGATGGATGCCGCGGCCGGCGCTGCGCGGGACGCTGGTGTCGCAACGGCTCGATCTCGACGCGCTAACCACTCGACCCGTGCCTGCCGTGCCAGCAGATCCCACGCCGCATGCGCCGGGAGAGCCTGATTCATCGGCAAAGCCTTCCGGCGCCATCCCGCCTGCCCGGGTGCTGTCGGATAGAAGGCTGCCGTTTAGCCTGCTGCAACGGGCCGATGCCGACCTGCATATGTCGTTGAATGAAGTCGTATGGCACGGCGCTTCCTATCGTGCCGTGGCAGGTCAGTTGTCGTTGCAGGGTGGTCGGTTGCGGCTGGACCCGCTGCAGATCCAGGCTCCCGGCGGAGCGGTGCAGGCAACGTTGCTGGCGGACGCCGCTGCGTCGGTGCCGACCGTGGCATTCGGGCTGCAAGCGCCCGGCATTGCGGCCGGACCGTTGCTCGCGGCGTTCGGAGCGCCGGGCACCATGGCGGGCCAGGTCGATGCCGACCTGCAACTGCACGGCTCCGGCGACAATGTGCGGGCGATCGCGGCGTCGCTCGATGGCCACCTGGGTTTGGCGATGGTGGATGGCGATTTGGACAATGCGTGGCTGGCTGGCCTGCTCGGGGATGCTTTGCGCGGCCTGCCGGTGGAACTGGGCGGGCGGAGCGCGGTACGTTGCCTCGCTCTGCGGTTCGACGCGGCGGCGGGCCAGGCGGCGGTTCGGGCGATGCTGCTGGACGCCACGCGCCTGCATCTGGAAGGTGAAGGCGGCGTGAACCTGGTGGACGAGACGCTGGACCTGCGCCTTCGCACGTTGGTGCGGCTGGGCGGCACGTCGGTCGCGGTGCCTGTGCACCTGACCGGACTCTGGCGCGCACCCCGGCCACAGGTGGCGGCGGGCGGGTCCGGCCAGGGCGCGCTGGTGATCGGCGCCACGCCGGGTCCGGATGCGTGCCCGGCACAGCTTGGCGTGGCGCGCGATGGCCGGACCGGACCGATGCCGGCGGCGTCAACAACCGCGGCTCCGCGCAGCATGAAGCCGGCCGACTTGCTACGCAGCCTTTTGCGATAAGGGAAACTCACGTGCGTCGTTTTTGGGACACTGCTGCCGTGATGCCGACCGAGGGCGGTTTTGCCGTGCTGCTCGATGGCAAACCTATGCGCATTCCGGGCGGCGCGCCGCTCACCATCACGGCCCCGGCGTTGGCCGACGGGATCGCCGCCGAGTGGCAGCAGGCCGGCGGTGCCAAGGGCGGCGAGCTGTCGATGGACGACGTGCCGCTCACCCGGCTGGCGGGCACTGCGCAGGACCGCATCGCCTCCGACCCAGCGCCGGTGGCCGCGGCCCTGGCGCAGTACGCGGAAACCGACCTGCTGTGCTATCGCGCCGAGCATCCCGTGGCGCTGGTGGTGCGCCAGGCTCATGCCTGGCAGCCCTGGCTGGATTGGGCGGCGCGGGCGCTCGGCGCGCGGCTAGAGGTGACGACAGGCATCATCCATCGTCCGCAGGACACGGCTGCGCTCGATGCGGTCCGGCGGGCGATGGCCGGGCAGTCCGTGCTCACGCTCGCGGCCCTCAGCATTGCCGTGCCGTTATTGGGCAGCGCGGTGCTGGGCCTGGCGCTCGCGGAGGGTGCGCTGGATGCTGCGACCGCGCACGAGCTGGCGAGCCTCGATGAGATGTTTCAGGTGGCGGCATGGGGCGAGGACGCCGAGGCGGCCCGGCGCCGCCAGCGGGTGGCCGAGGACATCGCGCTCGCCGAACGGTTCATTCGCCTCAGCCGATAACGCTTTGCGCGAGAACGACCGCAAGAAGCGGAGTGCGACGCCACCGTCCTAACACCATTCTGCGCCATCAAGACGGAGCATGGAAATGATGGATCATGACACGTCAGGGCCGGTGATGGGCGGAGCAGAGTGGGCCATGCTGCTGGTGCTTGCGGTGCTCTGGGGCGGCTCGTTCTTCTTCAATGGCGTGGCGGTGCGCGAGTTGCCCTCGTTGACCCTGGTCTGGCTGCGGGTGGCGGTGGCGGCAATGACATTGCTGCTGGCGCTACGCCTGTTGGGGCAGCGGATGCCGGGCCAAGGCTCCGTCTGGGCGGCGTTTTTCTGCATGGGACTGCTTAACAATGTATTGCCCTTCGTGCTGATCGTCTGGGGCCAGCATCGGATCGCGAGCGGGCTGGCCTCGATCCTCAATGCCACCACACCGCTGTTCACCGTGCTGGTTGCGCATGGCCTTACCTCTGACGAGAAGCTGACCCCGTTGAAGGCGGCGGGCGTCGCCGTGGGTTTCGTGGGCGCCACCGTGATGATCGGCACCGATGCGCTCAGCGGCCTGGGCGCGGGCGTCATGGCACAGCTCGCGTGCTTGGCCGCGGCGTTCTCCTACGCTATCGCCGGCATCTTTGGACGCCGCTTCCGGCGCATGAACGTGACGCCACTCGCCACCGCAGCCGGCCAGGTCAGCGCCTCCACACTGATGCTATTGCCGGTCATGCTGCTGGTGGATCGCCCTTGGACGCTGGCTATGCCGCACGCTGTCACTTGGGCGGCGGTGCTCGGGGTGGGGCTGCTGTCCACCGCACTCGCCTATGTGCTGTACTTTCGCATTCTCGCTAAAGCCGGCGCGACTAACCTATTGCTGGTCACCTTCCTGATCCCGGTCAGCGCCATTCTGCTCGGCGTCCTCGTACTGCATGAAGCGTTGCTGTCACGGCACATCATGGGCATGGCGCTGATCGGGACGGGCCTGGCCTTTCTGGACGGGCGCCTGCCGCGGATGTTGTTGCGGCGGGCCAGCACGACTGCTTAGAGGCTTCCCAGTTTAAGCACCAAGGTTCCTATATCGGCGCTGGACGTAAGAAGGTCGTCTAACGCGAACGGGCAAATCTCCGGTAGTGGGCGCGGGACGCCAGAATCGTCCGTTTTCGACCGCACCCGGCGCAAAGCCGCGATGTAGAGGTCATTCAAGTCAATCCGCTGCCGCATGGACGGGGTGAAGCGGCGCCCTGCGTCGTCCAAAAAGGTTTCCGCCTCGTCGCGCCAATGCACCGCGGCCCGGCTGTCTGGCCAGGCACTCAGCTTCAACAGGTGCGTCATTACCTGCTGCAGCAGGCTTTGGCAGGCCCGCAGCTCCGACAATCCCACGTCCTGAACCTCTTCAATCACGTTGGGCCAGTCCACCGCCTCGTTCAGCCGCTCGCCCATCGCCAGACGACGCAGCAGATCAGCCTGATGCTCGGCCCAGGCTAGAGCGTCACGTTCATAAAGCCCGTCCGGCATGATCTCTCCCTTACCATTCGACAAATTTTTGCAATCGGGAGCGCCTGTCCGCCCATTTCTAAACCAAGGCGCGCCCCTCGCCAAACACCTCATCCCATGCCGCCCGCAGTGCCACATCCGCGTCGGCCATCGTCACCGGCAAACCCAGCGCCTGCAGGCTGGTCACGCCGTGCTCCGGGAGGCCGCAGGGCACGATGCCGGCGAAGTGGCCGAGGTCCGGCTCCACGTTCAGCGCCACGCCGTGCCAGCTCACCCAGCGGGTGACGCGGACGCCGATGGCGGCGATCTTGGCTTCACGGCCCAATGCCGGGTCCGCGACCCAGATGCCGACCCGGCCCTCCCGCCGTTCGCCCCGGACGTTGAAGCGGTCCAGCGCGCGGATCAGCCAATCCTCCAGCCCGTGCACGAAGGCGCGGACGTCGCGCGGGCGGACGCTGCCGTGCGGCCGGGTCAGGTCCAGCATGACATAGGCAGTGCGCTGGCCGGGTCCGTGATAGGTCCACTGCCCGCCGCGGCCGGCGGCAAAGGTCGGAAAGCGATTGGGCTCGGCGAGATCGCAAGGCTTGGCGGACGTGCCGGCGGTATAGAGCGGCGGATGCTCGACCAGCCAGACCTGCTCGCCCGCGTGCCCGGCGCGGATCGCGTCCGCCCGGGCCTGCATCGCCGCGAGGGCCTGCGGATACGGCAGCAGCCCCTCCTCGATGCGCCAATCGAGCGTGCCGGATGGATGCGACACGGTTGAATCCAACGGCATCATCCGCTATACGCCCAGCATCGGGCACGGCGAGCCGTCCCCGGCACGATGCGGTCGTGGCGAAATGGTAGACGCGCAAGCTTGAGGTGCTTGTGGGGGAAACCCTGTGGAAGTTCGAGTCTTCTCGACCGCATTCTTGACTGATCCAACCCCGCATTGCCTTCCCGCCGCGTCCGGCTAAACCTCATGGCGACCGGCTTGGGAGCACGTGGCGATGGACGAGGATTTTCGTAAGGCAGCGCTGGACTACCACCGGCTGCCCCGCCCCGGCAAACTGGCGATCGAGCCCACCAAGCGCATGGCGACACAGCGTGACCTGGCGCTCGCCTACTCGCCCGGCGTCGCGGCGGCGTGCGAGGCCATCGTCGCCGACCCGGACGCCGCCCGGGACCTGACGGCGCGCGGCAACCTGGTCGCGGTGATCTCGAACGGCACCGCGGTGCTGGGGCTCGGCAACATCGGCGCGCTGGCGGGCAAGCCGGTGATGGAAGGCAAGGCCGTCCTCTTCAAGAAGTTCGCCGGCATCGACGTGTTCGACATCGAGGTGGACGCCGCCGACCCCGACCTGTTCGTCAGCGTGGTGGCGGCGCTGGAGCCGACGTTCGGCGCCATCAACCTCGAGGACATCAAGGCGCCGGAATGCTTCGAGATCGAGCGCCGGCTGCGCGCCCGCATGGGCATCCCGGTGTTCCACGACGACCAGCACGGCACGGCGATCATCGTGGCGGCGGCGGTGCGCAACGGGCTGCTGCTGCAGGGCAAGCGGCTGGAGGAGGTCCGGCTGGTGACCAGCGGCGCCGGGGCGGCGGCGCTGGCCTGCGTGGACCTGCTGGTGGCGATGGGCCTGCCGTCAGGCAACGTGACGCTGACGGACGTGAAGGGCGTGGTGTACGCGGGCCGCGATCCCGAGATGGCGCCCAACATGGCGCACTATGCCTGGGCGACGGACGCCCGCCGCCTGCCGGACGTGCTGGCCGGCGCCGACGTGTTCCTGGGGCTTTCGGCGCCGAACGTGCTGCGGCCCGAATGGCTGCACCTGCTGGCCGACAAGCCGCTCATCCTGGCGCTGGCCAACCCCGACCCGGAGATCATGCCCGACCTGGTGCGCGAGGCACGCCCGGATGCCATCGTCGCCACCGGACGCAGCGACTTCCCGAACCAGGTCAACAACGTGCTGTGCTTCCCGTTCATCTTCCGCGGCGCGCTGGACGTGGGGGCGAGCGAGATCAACGAGGCGATGAAGGTCGCCTGCGTCGAGGCCATCGCGACCCTTGCCCGGGTGGAGGCGAGCGAGGTGGTCGCGGCCGCCTATGGCGGCGCCGCCCCGGTGTTCGGACCCGAATACATCATCCCCAAACCGTTCGATCCGCGGCTGATCCTGCAGATCGCCCCTGCCGTCGCTGCCGCCGCGATGTCCAGCGGCGTGGCAAGGCGCCCGATCGCCGACTTCGCCGCCTACCGCCGCGACCTGGAAAAGTTTGTGTTCCGCTCCGGCCAGCTTATGCGCCCAGTGTTCGAGGCCGCGCGGCAGGCGCCGCAGCGCATCGTCTATGCCGAGGGTGAGGACGAGCGGGTGTTGCGCGCCGTGCAGACGCTGGTCGATGACGGCATCGCACAGCCGATCCTGCTCGGCCGCCGGGCGGTGATCGCGTCCCGGGTGCGCGACATGGGGCTGCGCATGAAGCTCGACGAAACCGTCCGCGTGCTCGACCCGGCGGAGGACCGGGCGGTGTTCGATCCGCTGGTGGACGCCTACCAGCGCATGGTCGGGCGCCGGGGCATGCCGCCGGACGCCGCGTCACGCCGCCTGGACCGGCGCCCGACGGTGGCGGCGGCGATGCTGCTGCAGGCCGGCCAGGCGGACGCGGCGATCTGCGGCGGCACTGGCGATTGGTGGCGGCACATGCAGTATTTGATGCCTATCGTGCCGCGAAGGCCGGAGGTGTCCCGCATTTTCGCGCTGTCCTGCCTGATCCTGCAGAGCGGCGCGCTGTTCATCTGCGACACGCACATGAACCTCGACCCGACGGCGGAGCAGATCGCCGAGATGACGGCGTTGGCGGCCGACGCGGTGCGGGCCTTCGGCCTGGTGCCCAAGGCGGCGCTGCTGTCGCATTCGAGCTTCGGCTCCAGCAGTTCGGTGACCGCGCGCAAGATGCGCACCGCCCTGGCGCTGATCCGCGCGCAGGCGCCGGAGCTGGAGGTGGATGGCGAGATGCACGCGGACGCCGCGCTGATCGAGAGCCTGCGCGACCGGGCGGTGCCGGACAGCCGGCTGAAGGGCACGGCGAACCTGCTGGTGATGCCCGGGCTGGATGCGGCGAACATCGGCGTCACCCTGCTGAAAGCCGCCGCCGATGGTTTGCCGATCGGGCCGCTGCTGCTCGGCATGTCGCGCCCGGTGAACGTGCTGGTGCCCAGCGTGACCGCACGGGGCATCGTGAACGTCAGCGCGGTGGTGGCGATGGATGCGGCCCGGCGTGCGTCCGAGGACGCTCCCCGGCGGGCCGTCGCCGGGTGATGCGATGATCCTGGTTGGGCTGGGCCTGGGCGCGCTCGGGCTGTTGCTGTGGGCGGCGAACGCGTTCTCCCGCGCCAATGTCGCGTCGTTGAAGGCCCTGCTGGCCTGGGTGGCGGCGTTGGGCGGCCTGGCGCTCGGCACGATGCTGCTGCTGACCGGCCGAGGCGCGACCGCGGTGGCGGCGGCGGTGTTCCTGGGCCCGCTCGCCTGGACCTGGTGGCAGGAGGCGCAGGGCAAGGCGGCCAATCCTCGCCCGGATCAGATAAGGCGGGGCAAGATGGGTCGGGCCGAGGCGCTCGACGTGCTGGGCCTGACCGACCCGGTGTCGGATGCGGATGTTCGCGCGGCCTGGGTTCAGCTCATGCGGGTGGCGCATCCGGATGGCGGCGGCTCGCACGGGCTTGCTGCGCGGGTCAACCAGGCGCGCGATGTGCTGCTCAAGGGACGTTGATGTGTGCGTTCTGTAGGATTTACACGTCTTGCTGCCCCGGATTGGGCGTGGCAACGTTTCATTCGGACTGGAAATCGTCTAGTGGCCGTGCAACCAACCACAACCAAAACGGAACGCACCCACGTCATGAAAAAGCTGCGTAAAGCCGTCCTGCCGGTTGCCGGCCTGGGCACTCGCTTCCTGCCGGCCACCAAGGCTATGGCCAAGGAGATGCTGCCGATCGTCGATAAGCCGCTGATCCAGTATGCGATCGAGGAGGCGCGGGCGGCCGGAATCGAGCAGTTCTGCCTGGTGAGCGGCCGTGGCAAGACCGCATTGATCGATCATTTCGACGTGGCATACGAGTTGGAGGCGACGCTGCGGGAGCGCGGCAAGACCGACATGATCGCGATGCTGGACGGCATGAAGGTGCCGCCGGGCTCCATCACCACGGTGCGCCAGCAGGTGCCGCTGGGCCTCGGCCACGCGATCTGGTGCGCGCGGGCGTTCATCGGCGATGATCCTTTTGCCATCCTGCTGCCGGACGACCTGGTGCTCAGCGAGACGCCCTGCCTGAAGCAGCTTGCGGATGCCTATGCAGAGACCGGCGGAAACGTGGTCGCGGTGACCGAGGTCCCGCCGGAGCAGACGAACAAGTACGGCATTCTCCGGGTCGGAAAGGACGATGGGCGCCTGGTCGAAGTGCTGGGGCTGGTCGAAAAGCCGGAGCCGGCGGTGGCGCCGAGCAACCTGTCGGTCATCGGCCGCTATGTGCTGCTGCCGGAGGTGATCGAGTACCTGTCGCAGATGGAGCTCGGCGCCGGCAATGAGGTGCAGTTGACCGACGCGATGGCCAAGATGATCGGCCACACCTCGTTCCATGGGTTGCGCTATGAGGGACGGCGGTTCGACTGCGGCGACAAGATCGGCTTCCTCGAAGCACAGATCGCCTTCGCGCTGAAGCGGCCCGAGCTGGCGCCGGCGGTGCGTGAGTTCATGAAGCACTATCAGGACGCGGTGTGATGGATTTTAAGCATAGTTTCGACCCGACCAGCCTGCGCGAATATGACATCCGCGGCGTGGTCGGACGCACCCTGCACCCGGCGGACGCCTTCGCCATCGGCCGATGCTTCGGCAGCGTGGTGGCGCGCGGCGGCGGCCGGATGGTCGCGGTGGGCTATGACGGCCGCCTGTCCTCGCCAGAACTCGCGGCGGCGTTGGTGGACGGCCTGAAAGCGAGCGGCATGGAGGTGCTGCGGGTCGGCCGCGGGCCGACGCCGATGCTGTACTTCGCGGCGACCACGCTGAATACGGACGGCGCGGTGATGGTGACCGGCAGCCACAACCCGCCCGACTACAACGGCTTCAAGATGATGCTGGGCAAGCGCGCGTTCTTCGGCACGGACATCCAAACGCTGGGCCGCATGGCGGCGGCGGGCGACGTGGTCGAGGAGACGACCGGCAACGACCGCGCAGTGGACGTCGCGGACGACTACATTACGCGTCTGACGCAGGACTGGGACGGCGGCGAGCGGCAGTTGCGCGTCGTGTGGGACAATGCGAACGGCGCCGCGGGCGAGGTGCTGACCCGGCTGCTCAAGGTGCTGCCGGGGCACCACACCGTGCTGAACCCCGAGATTGACGGCCGCTTCCCGGCGCACCACCCGGACCCGACGATCGCCCGCAACCAGGAACAGTTGATGGCCGCCGTGCGCGAGCAGGGCGCGGACCTTGGCATCGGCTTCGACGGCGACGCGGACCGGATCGGCGTCGTGGATGGCGGCGGCGGGATGCTGGTCGGCGACCAGTTGATGGTCGTGCTGGCGCGCGACGTGCTGCGCACCCATCCCGGCGCCACCATCATCGCCGACGTGAAGGCGAGCCAGGTGCTGTATGACGAGATCGCCCGCGCCGGCGGCAAGCCATTGATGTTCAAGACCGGGCACAGCCTGATCAAGGCGAAGATGGCGGAGATCGGGGCGCCGTTCGCCGGCGAGATGTCGGGCCACATCTTCTACGCCGACCGCTGGTACGGCTTCGATGATGCGCTGTATGTCGCCGTGCGCCTGCTGGGCATCGTGGCGCGCATGGGCACCACGCTGGAGGCGGTGCGCCTGGCGCTGCCGCAGGTGGTCAACACGCCGGAGCTGCGCTTCGACTGCGACGACACGCGCAAGTTCGAGGTGGTGCAGGAGGTCGCGGCCCGGCTGCGCGCCGCCCGCGCCGACCTGAACGACATCGACGGCGTGCGGGTGCTGACGCCCGATGGCTGGTGGCTGCTGCGCGCCTCGAACACCCAGGCGGTGCTGGTCGCCCGGGCCGAGGCGCGGGACGAGGCCGGGCTTGAACGGCTGAAGGCGGCCCTGGTCGAGCAGTTGCTGGCGTCGGGCCTGACGGCGCCGGACTTCTCCGGGGACAACGCCGGGCACTAAAGCCGGGCAGCGAACCATATGGCGGCCCTCGCCCCACGGTTCTACCAGATTGCCTCGCTGGAAACGCTGACTGGATGCGCGCTCGCACGGGCCGAGATCGTAGCGCCGGGTGGTTCTGTTGCCGACCCGCCTCTCCGCTTCGGCCAGACCGACCTCGCGGCCTATACGCTTGACCAGCAGCCCAGCGGCGTTGACTGGCGCACGATCCCCGGCGGCATCCCCGTCGGCTCGGCCGTCCGCTACACACTCGACGATGCGACCGTGCACGGACCGGAAGGGGTCGTCACAGTAGGGCGCTACGTGGTCGAGCCGACGCTGGAGCACGTCTGGCCGCCTTTGGCCCGGGCATGGCGCGACGGCGCGCTCTGGCTGGCGCACCACCAATTCACTGCGGCCCGCTTCACCGAGGCTGAGCACCTGCTGTATGGCAACTGCCGCAACTACTACCATTGGTTGCTTGACGGCCTCGGTCGATGGAGTGTGTGCCCCGTGGCGTCGTATCCCTGTCTGCTGCCCTGGTCCGGCGCGCCGTTCCAGCAGGCCGGTCTGGCGCTGGTGCCGGGCTTGCCAGCGCGGGCGTTGACGCTGGCTCCTGGGCAGGCTGTCGAGGTCGGGCGGCTGCACTGGACCGCAAGTCTGACCGGCGCCGGCACACAGTTCCACCCGGCGCTGCGCCGCCTGGGGGACGCGATGCGGTCATCCGCCGCGGCCACCGACTCGTCGCCAGCGCTGTATGTTTGCCGAGACGACGCGCACAACCGGCCGCTGCGGAACGAGGCCGCGGTCGCGCGGCTTTGTGCCGACCGAGGCTTCCAGATCGTGCGCCTGGCGAAGCTGCCGGTCATGGACCAGGTCGCGCTGTTCGCGGGGGCGCGGCGGATCGTGGCGCCGCATGGGGCGGGGCTCGCCAACCTGCTGTTCTGCCGTCCAGGCGCGGCGCTGCTGGAGTTGCACATGGACCGCTATGTGAACTGGTGCTTCCGCCGCCTCGCCGCGACGATGAAGATGCGCTATGGCTGCGTGATCGGCCAGGCCGAGCCCGGGGAGGGCCCAGTGCATGCCCGTGCCTGGTCGCTCGGCCTCGACCAGCTCGAGGCCGCGCTGGACGATCCCGGTTTCGGTCTGGACGTATAGGAAAGATCAATGCTGCAACCGCCCCCCGCCCAGCCCGGCATGCGCGAGGACGAGGTCGATACCCCGGCGCTGCTGATCGACCTCGACGCGTTCGAGCACAATCTGGACCGCATGGCCGGCCTGCTGCGCCCCACCGGCGCCCGGCTGCGCGCCCACGCCAAGACGCATAAGTCGCCTGTCGTGGCGCATCTACAGCTCGCCCGCGGCGCCGTCGGCCAATGCGTGCAGAAGGTTGCGGAGGCCGAGGCGCTGGCCTGGGGCGGGGTGCCGGACATTCTGGTGACCAACGAGGTCGTGGGCGACGTGAAGCTGGCGCGCCTGCTGGCGCTGTCCCGCATCGCCCGGGTGGCGGTCTGCGCCGACGATGTCTCCAATGTTGCCCGGATCGAGGCAGCGGCGGAGGTGGCCGGCCAGCGGATGACGGTGCTGGTCGAGATCGACGTCGGCATGGGGCGCGCCGGTGTCGCCCCAGGCCCCGACGCGGTGGCGCTGGCGACGCAGATCGCCGGGTCGCCGCACCTGATCTTCGGCGGGCTGCAGGCCTATCACGGCAGCGCTCAGCACATGCGCAGCGCCGTGGAGCGCGGCCAGGCAGTCGGCGGCGCAGTGGACAACGCGCGCCGCACCGTGGAGCAGTTGCGCCAGCGCGGCCTTGATTGCCCGATCGTCGGCGGCGCCGGGACCGGCACCTTCGAGATGGAGGCGGCGAGCGGTGTCTATAACGAGGTCCAGGCCGGCAGCTACTGCTTCATGGATGCGGACTACGGCCGCAACCAGGACGGCGTCTCCGGTGGGTTCCGCCAGGCGCTGTTCGTGCTGGCGACGGTGATGAGTGCGGCGCGGCCGGGCCTGGCAGTGCTGGACGCCGGGCATAAGGCGGTTGCGGTGGACAGCGGGCTGCCTTTGGTGTGGCAGCGGGACGGCGTGCGCTACACCGGCGCGTCGGACGAGCATGGCAAGCTGGAGTGGGGTTCGGAGACAAGCGGGCCGAAGCTCGGGGAGAAGCTGCGGCTGGTGCCGGGCCATTGCGACCCGACGGTGGACCGGTTCGACTGGTATGTCGGCGTGCGCGGCGGCCGGGTGGAGTGCCTGTGGCCGATCGCGGCACGCGGCGGGCTGGCATGACCAAGCTCGCATGACAGGCCCGCACCGGTCGCTCGGATCGCTGATCGAGCCCGGCCAGCGGGTGCGGCATCCCGGTCGGCCGGATTGGGGCGTGGGCCAGGTGCAGTCCGCCGTCGGCGACCGCGTCACGGTCAACTTCGAGCACGCCGGCAAAGTGCTGGTGAACGCCGCGGTTGTTGCGCTGGACATCCTGGACGAAGATGACGGTTGAACCTGCGGTCTCCAGGCCCGACACTATGGGGATGATCGATCCGTTTGGCCGCGCCATCACCTATCTGCGGGTCTCCGTCACCGACCGGTGCGACCTCCGCTGCGTTTACTGCATGTCGGAGGACATGACCTTCCTGCCCAAGGCCGACGTGCTGTCGCTGGAGGAGCTGGAGCGGCTGTGCACCGCGTTCATCCGGCTCGGCACCAACAAGATCCGCATCACCGGCGGCGAGCCGCTGGTCCGCCGCGACGTGCAGACGCTGTTCCAGCGGCTGGGGCAGCGTTTGGGCCAGGGCCTTGATGAGCTGACGCTGACGACCAACGGGACGCAGCTTACCAAGCACGCCGACGCGCTGTACGCTGCCGGGGTGCGCCGGGTGAACGTGAGCCTGGACACGCTGGACCCCGCGCGGTTTGCCGCGATCACCCGCTGGGGTAAGATCGAGAAGGTGCTGGACGGCATCGCGGCGGCGAAGGCGGCCGGGCTGCACGTCAAGGTGAACGCCGTCGCGCTCAAGGGCGTGAACGAGGATGAAATTGACGACATGCTGGCTTGGTGCGGGCAGCAGGGACATGATCTGTGCCTGATCGAGACGATGCCGATGGGCGACATCGGCGGCGACCGCACGGACCAATATTTGCCGCTGTCTCTGGTGCGCGGCCGGCTGCGTCAGCGCTGGACGTTGCAGGACACCAGCTATCAGACCGGCGGCCCGGCCCGGTATTTCGACGTGGCGGAAACCGGCACGCGGATCGGCTTCATCACGCCGATGACCCACAATTTCTGCGAAAGCTGCAACCGGGTGCGGCTGACATGCACGGGAACATTGTACATGTGCCTGGGCCAGGACGACGCAGCCGACCTGCGGCGGGTGCTGCGGGACGGCGTTTCGGACCCAGAACTGGATGCGGCCATCCGGCTGGCGATCACGCGCAAGCCAAAAGGGCATGATTTCGTGATCGACCGTCGCAACCCGGCGCCGGCGGTGGCGCGGCATATGAGCCTGACCGGGGGTTAAACGATGTTGGCCGCCAGCGCCGCTGCAGACGGTCCGGCTACTTCAACGCATCCGAAAGGCTGACCCGGCCAGCCCCAGGCTTCAGCGCCTGCGGCTGCTGCGGGCTTGGCGCCCAGCCGGTGATGGTGGCAAAGCGCAGGGTCGCCGCCAGGCGGTCAGCGCTCTGCGGCGACGCTGACAGCGCCGCAGGGAACAGGGCACGCGCGGGTATGCGGCGGTCCCGCAGTGCTATGGCGTTGCCCTCGCCGCCGGCGCGCAGGTCGCGCAACAGGGCAAACGGGTTGGCGTAGCGGAGCGAGATCTCCTCCACGTCCGCCACCGGCAGCGCGAAGCCGGCGCGCTGCAACAGAGCCGCGAGATCGCGCAGCTCGGGGAAGGGGGAGACGCGGGGGGAGACGCCGCCCATCAGCTCGGCCTCCGCCTGGGTCAACGCAGTGCGAAGTTCGCCCAGCGTGCCGAGCGCCGGCAGACTGGCGAGCAACAGGCCGTCGGGCTCCAGCGCCATGCGCAACTGGATCAGCGCGCCGGGAAGATCGTTGATCCAGTGCAGCGAAAGGCTGGCGATCACCAGGTCGAAACTGCCGGGTGCAAAAGGCAGCCACTCCTCGTCCGCCGCCACGCACGGCCCGCCATTGATCGCCGCCATGCGGGAGGAGAGGTCGCAGCTCACCACTTCGATTCCCCGGGCGCGCAGCAACGGCGCCACGACGCCTCGCCCGCCCACATCCAGCGCGCGGGTGAAGCGGCGCGTGGTGTCGTCCAGCCGGTCCAGCAGGCGCTCGGCACAGTCGTGCAATATGTCGCTGACCTGGCCCACCGTGCCGGCGGCGCGGTCGCGATGCAGGCGCACGGCCCGGCGGTCGAAGACGGTCTGGTCGCTCATACGCCTTATGTGCGGATGGCCTGGGTTCCTGCCAAGCTTTTGACCGCGCCGCCACCAGATGGTTAGGCTGCAGCCCTGATCGACACGGAGCAGACCCATGAACGCGCCCGCAGCCTCTGCCGCTCGCACCGCCGCCGTCGCCTTCACCATGGACCGCATCAAGGCGATCGAGCGCGAGCAGGGTGTCACCCGCCCAGCGCTCGACGCCGTCCTGACCGAGATGCTGGAGCTGGCTCGACACGAGGCGCTATTTCCGCAGGCCGAGTTCCCGCCGCCGCCCAAGGGCGAGAAGGGCTCGCGGCGGTATCTGCTGCAGGAGGACCCGGACGGCCGGTTCGCCATCTACCTGCTGGCGCTGAACCCCGGCAACTCCACCAAGCCGCACGACCACACGACCTGGGCGGTGGTGACTGCGGTGGACGGCCAGGAGCTGAACCGGGTCTATCGCCGCACGGACGACAATTCGGTTCCGGGCAAAGCCAGTTTGGAGCAGGTTCGCGAGGTGATGGTCGAGCGCGGCCGGGGCATCGCGCTGATGCCCGAGGACATCCATTCCATCCATACCTTCGGCACCCAGCCGACGCGGCATCTGCACGTCTATGGCCTGGCGCTGGAGAAGCTGGACGCGCGCCAAGGCTTCGATCCCCACGCGGGCACGGTACAGCCGTACAACAAGGCCTTCATGACGCCCACCGCGAACCGATGACCCCTCTGGCAAAGCGCATCGACGCCGTCACCCTGCGCGGCTGGGTTCAGGACGGGCGCGAGCTGGCCATCCTGGATTCGCGGGAGGAAGGCGAGTTTGGCACCGGCCACCTGTTCTGGGCCGTGCCATGCCCGCTGTCCCGCGCCGAGCTACGCGTGCCCGTCCTGCTGCCGCGTCCCGGCACCCGCGTCGTCTGCGTGGATAACGGGCGCGGCCTGGCGGAGCGGCTGGCCGAGTATCTGGCCGCGCAGGGCGCCACCGATCTGCATGTTTTGGACGGCGGCACGTCCGCCTGGGCCGCCGCCGGGTTCGTGCTGTTCAGCGGCGTGAACGTGCCCAGCAAGGCATTCGGCGAGTGGGTCGAGCACCGCTACGGCACCGAAAGCGTGGGCGCGGCCGAGCTCAAGGTCTGGATCGACGGCGGCCGCAACATGGTCGTGCTCGACAGCAGGCCGTTGGACGAATTCCGCCGCATGTCGATCCCGACCGGGGTCAACGTGCCCGGCGGCGAACTGGCCTATCGCATCGCCGACCTGGCGCCCAATCCGGCGACGCTGATCGTCGTGAACTGCGCCGGCCGCACCCGCAGCATCATGGGCGCCGAGAGCCTGCGCCGCGCCGGGGTGCCGAACCCGGTGGTGGCGCTGCGCAACGGCACGATGGGATGGGAGCTCGCCGGTTTCGAGTGCGAGCGCGGCCAGACCAGGCGCTACGCTCCCGGGCCGCCGGCGACCGCCCGTCTGGCGCTCGACCGCGCCCGCGCGTTTGCCGAGGCGTCAGGCGTCGGCGTGATCGGCCCGCTTGACCTGGCGCGATACGCGGAGGACCCGGACCGTACGCTGTATGCGCTGGATGTGCGGGACCCCGCCGAGTTCGCAGCGCAGCACCGGCCGGGCAGCCGCAATGCCCCGGGCGGCCAGTTGATCCAGGCGACCGACCAATGGATCGCCGTCCGTGGCGCCCGCATTGCGCTGCTGGACGATGACGGCGTGCGCGCCCGGATGGCCGGAGCCTGGCTGCGGCAAATGGGTTATCTGGATGTTTTCGTCGTGGAGGCCGGGCTAGACGACATCGACGCCCAAGCTGTCGTGCCCCTGACCCTGCCCGACGCCGATTTAGTGCAGCCGACGGCCAGTCTCGACGGCACGTTGATCGTGGACCTCGCACGCAGCGTCGATTTCCGTGCCGGCCATATCCCCGGCGCAGTCTGGGGCATCCGCACCCGTCTCGATGCGCTGCGCGACCAGTTGGCCCGCGCTAAGCGTGTTATCGTAACCTCGGTTGATGGCACGCTGGCCCGGCTTGCGGTCGCGGAGCTGCACGGCCTGACAGCCGCGCCGATCCAGGTGCTGGAGGGTGGGACGACCGCGTGGACCGCCGCCGGCAACACCCTGGCCGCCGACCGCACCGACCCGCCGGACGAGGCATGCGTCGATTTCTACTTGCGTCCGTATGACCGCAACTCGGGGGTCGAGGCGGCGATGCAGGCCTACTTGTCATGGGAGATCGACCTGGTGCGCGAGATCGAGCGCGACGGCACGGTCGCCTTTGGCGCCTGACCGGCTGCTGGCGGCTGGACGTTGGGGGGTTGGATTGCTGCTCGATGTGCTTTTGCCGCCACAGTGCCTGACGTGCGACGCGCCGGTTGGGGCGCCGGGCCAGTTCTGCACTGCGTGCTTCCGCCGCACCGCCTTTGTCACCGACCCCTGTTGCGCCTGCTGCGGGCGGCCGTTCGGCTCCGCCATGCAGGGCGGCGCGACCGGACGCTGCGCCGACTGCCGGGAGCATCCGCCCGCCTGGACGGCGGCGCGCGCAGCGTCGCGCTACGACGACCAGGCCCGGCGCATCCTGCTGCCGTTCAAGTATGGCGACCGGGTCGAGACCGCCCGGGCGCTAGCGCCGCACATGGCGCGGGTGGGAGCGGCGCTGCTGGCTGCGGCAGACTGGCTGGTCCCGGTGCCGCTGCATCGCGGGCGCCTGCTGTCCCGCCGCTACAACCAGTCGGCGCTGCTGGCCCAGGCCCTGTCGCGGCTGTCCGGCCGACCAACGGTGCTGGACGGGCTGCGCCGGACCCGTGTCACCGCGTCCCTCGGGCATAAGACCGGCGCGCAGCGCAGGACGGAGGTCGCCGGCGCCTTCGTCGTCCGGCCGTCGCGCCAAGGGCAGCTTGCGGATGCACGGGTGCTGCTGATCGACGATGTGATGACCTCCGGTGCCACGGCGGATGCCTGCGCCTGCGCGCTGCTGGCGGCCGGGGTGGCCCGGGTGGATGTGTTGGTGGCGGCGCGTGTGGCAGATGCGCGCCTGGAGTAGCTTGCGCGTTGCCCCGCGGGTCCCCAATCCTTTGATCCCGTATGGAGAGAGCGATGCCGAAGGTAGAGATCTACACCCAACCCTGGTGCCCCTATTGCAGCCGGGCCGTGGCGTTGCTGGAGAAGAAGCGCGTGGCGTTCCAGGAGATCGACGCGCCGCACGGCTCGGCGGAGCGTAAGTCGGCGGTCGCGCGCTCCGGCCATAATACCATGCCGCAGGTGTTCATCGATGGCCGCTCGGTCGGTGGCTGCGACGACCTGATGGCGCTGGAGCGGGCCGGCAAGCTCGATCTGATGCTGGCCACAGCGTGAACTTGCGATGCGCTGCGGCCCCGCCATGTTACGATGGCGGGACAGCTTCCGCTGAGATAGGCCAGGGATGATCCACTACCAGTTGCGATGCAGCGCCGACCATGGCTTCGACGGTTGGTTCCGCGACAGCGCGGCATTCGACGCGCAGGCCGAGCGCGGCCTGGTGTCCTGCCCGGCCTGTGGCGACACGACCGTGAACCGCGCGTTGATGGCGCCGCGGATCAAGAAAGGCGGCGCGGTGGTGGACACCTCTGGCGCCCCTGATGCCGCGGTTATCGTGCCCGAGAGGACCAGTATCGAGAAAACCGGTGCCGTGATGCCCGACCATGTCCGCGCAATGCTGCAGAAGCTGCGCGCCGACGTCGAAAGGAACTGCGACTACGTGGGTCCGGGCTTTGCCGAGGAGGCCCGGCGCATCCACCGCGGTGAGGGCGACAAACGCGGCATCTACGGCGAGAGCACGCCCGAGCAGGCCGAGGCCTTGGCGGACGAGGGTATTAAGGTCGCGCGCATTCCCTGGGTGCCCCGCGCCGACGGTTAGCGGCGCTCCAGCATCGCGATGTAGTTCACCGCCAGGTCCGTGCCTGCCCGCCATTGTCGGGCCCGCACGTCGAACAGCATCCCGCTGACGTCCGCCACGCGGAACCCGGCGGCCTTGCCGTAGGTGCCGAGTTCTGCCGGGCTGATGAAGCGCTTCCAGTCATGCGTGCCGACCGGCAGTAGGCGCAGCAGGTATTCCGCCCCGAGCTTGGCGACCGCGAGCGACCGCAGCGTGCGGTTCAGCGTGGATACGAACAGCAATCCGCCGGGTTCGATGAGCCGGGCGAGCAGGCGCAGGAAGGCAGCCGGGTCGGCCACATGCTCGATCACCTCAAGCGCCGTCACCACTGGGAAGCGGGCGCCCTCGGCCACGAGGTCCTCGGCAGCCCCGGCGCGATAGGCGAGCGGCAAGTCCTGGCCGCCCGCATGCGCTGCCGCGGCGGCGATCGCGTCCGACGCGGCGTCGAGGCCGAGCACGTCATGGCCCAGCGCCGCCAACGCCTCCGACGCCAGCCCGGCGCCGCAGCCGATGTCGAGCAGATGAACCGGGCCGCCGAACCGCGCCCGGATGCGCCGGTCGATCCAGCCGACCCTCAGCGGGTTCATCGCGTGCAGTGGGCGCATCGGGCCGGCCGGGTCCCACCACTGCGCCGCCAGCGCGTCGAACCGCGCGATCTCGTCCGCAACGATCGATCCGGCCACACCTTTGCCGGGTTGTGCGTTTGCCATGCTGCTCGCCCCTGTTGTCCCAGCGGGTTTTCGCTAAGTATGTGAACTTGCAGGGGCGCCGCCGCAACGGCCGGGCCCGCACCGAAAAGGCAAGAAGCAGGCATGGCGCGGATCGTGATGAAGTTCGGCGGGACCTCGGTGGCCGATCTCGACCGGATCCGCAACGCTGCCAGCCGGGTACAGCGCGAGGTTGCCGCCGGCAACGAGGTCGCGGTCGTCGTCTCCGCCATGTCCGGCGTCACCAACCAGCTCGTCGAGTGGTGCGCGGCGCTGTCCCCATTGCACGACGCCCGCGAGTACGACGCCGTGGTGGCAACGGGCGAGCAGGTGACGTCCGGCCTGATGGCGATCGCGCTGCAGAGCCTGGGCGTGGATGCGCGGTCCTGGACCGGCTGGCAGGCCGGGGTGCAGACCGATGGCGCGCATGGCAAGGCGCGCATCGCCTCGGTGGACGGCGGTCTGCTGCTGGCGGCGATGGCGGCCGGCCAAATTCCGGTGGTGGCGGGGTTCCAGGGCCTCGGGCCGGAGCAGCGCATCACCACCCTGGGGCGTGGCGGCTCCGACACCTCGGCGGTGGCGCTGGCCGCGGCTCTCCGCGCCGACCGTTGCAACATCTATACGGACGTGGACGGCGTCTATACGACGGACCCGCGCATCACCGCCCGCGCCCGCAAATTGGACAAGATTGCATATGAGGAGATGCTGGAGCTCGCCTCGGTGGGGGCAAAGGTGCTGCAGACCCGTAGCGTAGAACTCGCGATGAAGGAGCGGGTGCGGGTGCAGGTGCTCTCGAGCTTCGCCGACGTGCCCGGAACCCTGGTGGTGGATGAGGACGAGATCGTGGAACAAGCAATGGTATCCGGCATCGCCTACTCGCGCGACGAGGCCAAGATCACGCTGCGCCACGTGCCGGACCGCCCGGGCGTCGCCGCCGCCATCTTCGGCCCGCTGTCGGAGGCGCAGGTGAACGTCGATATGATCGTGCAGAACGTGTCGGCGGACGGGACCACGGACATGACCTTCACCGTCAGCCGCACCGACCTGCCGCGCGTGCGCGCCGTGCTGGCGGAGCACCGGGAGGCGATCGGCTCGAACACCGTGCTGACCGACCCGGACGTGGCGAAGATCAGCGTGGTCGGCGTCGGCATGCGCAGCCACGCCGGCGTCGCCAGCATCATGTTCGGCACGCTGGCGGGCAAGGGGATCAACATCCAGGTCATCTCGACCAGCGAGATCAAGGTCAGCGTGCTGATCGCGGCGGAGTACACCGAGCTTGCGGTCCGTGCGCTGCACACCGCCTACGGTCTCGATGCCGCCTGACACCGTCATTACCGACAGCGGCGGCCTGCTCGCCCGGGCCGAGTTCGACCGCCTGTCGGATTGGGGACGGCGCTTTCTCGGCAGCCGGGTCGCGATCATGGGCGGCGCAATGAGCTGGGTCAGCGAGCGGACCCTGGTCGCCGCCATCAGCAACGCCGGCGGCTTCGGCGTGATCGCCGGCGGCGCGATGGGGCCGGACGCGCTGGCGCAGGAGATCGCCGGCACCCAGGCGCTCACGGCCCGGCCGTTCGGCGTCAACCTGATCACCATGCACCCGCGTCTGCTGGACCTGATCGCAGTCTGCCTGCAGCACGGCGTCGGCCATATCGTGCTGGCCGGCGGCGTGCCGAGCGGGGCGGCGGTGCGCGCGGTGAAGGATGGCAGCCGCCTGGTATGCTTCGCCTCGGCCCTCGTGCTGGCGCAGCGCATGGTGCGGCTGGGCGCCGACGCGCTGGTCATCGAGGGGTCGGAGGCCGGCGGCCATATCGGCCCGGTGTCGCTCGCCGTGCTGGCGCAGGAGATCCTGCCGCACGTGACCGAGGTGCCGGTGTTCGTCGCGGGCGGCATCGGTCGGGGCGAGGCGATCCTGGCATTCCTCGAGATGGGCGCGGCCGGCGCGCAGCTTGGCACCCGGTTCGCGGCGGCGACCGAGAGCATCGCCCATCCGCGCTTCAAGCATGCCTTCATCCGCGCCCGTGCCCGCGATGCGCTGCCCAGCGTGCAGCTTGATCCACGGTTCCCGGTGATCCCGGTGCGCGGCCTGGTCAACGCCGGCACCCAGGCCTTCCTGCAGCACCAGGCGGCGGCGATGGCGCGTGTCGACTCGGGCGAGCTGACACGGGAGCAGGCGCAGTTGTCGATCGAGCACTTTTGGGCCGGGGCGCTGCGCCGCGCGGTGATCGACGGCGACGTCGAGCACGGCTCGGTGATGGCCGGGCAGTCCGTGGGGATGGTGACAGCCGAGCAGCCAGTGGCGGAGATCATCGACGAGCTGGTTGACCAGGCCTGCCGCGCGCTCGCCGCCCGGCACGGTCCAGCCGCCGGCAGGCATGATCCAGCCGCCGGCAGGCATGATCCAGCCGCCGGCAGGCATAATCGGGTGCGGCGCTAGATGCTGCAGACCCGCCGGCTGCTGTCCCGCCTGCGCGACATGATGGCGCTCGGCTTCTCGATGATCGGCGCCGGGAGCGGGTCCGGCGGCGTGCCGCTCGGCGAGCTGGCGGCGCTGGTGGCCACCGAGATGGTGGCCGAGGTCTGCACCATCTACGCCATGCGGCCCGGCGACCTGCTGGAACTTGCCGCCACCCACGGCCTCAATCCGGAGGCGGTCGGCCGCACCCGGCTGCGGGTGGGCGAGGGAATCGTCGGCATCGTCGCCGCAACCGCCACGGTGCAGAACCTGCCGGATGCGCAGAACCATCCGGCCTTCGTCTATCGCCCGGAGACCGGGGAGGCGCCGTTCGCCTCGCTGCTGGCCGTGCCGGTGCGCCGTGGCGGCCGTATCCTCGGCGTGATTGCCGTGCAGAACCGGGCGCCGCGCCGCTATCTGGACGACGAGGTGGAGCTGCTGGAGACCGTCGCCATGCTGCTGGCCGAGGTGCTGGCCGCGGCCGGCGCGACGGATGGGGCGGAGCAGGGCCTTGGCGCCACCATGCCGCGGCAGTTCCAGGCGACCCCCTTCGCGCCGGGCATCGCAATCGGCCCGGTGGTGCTGCACGGCGCTGGTGCCCCGCTGCGCCGCCTGCTGGCCGATGATCCCGTCCAGGAGGGCGAACGCCTCGACCTCGCCATCGCGTCGATGCGCCAGACGCTCGACGACCTGATCGAGACCCGGCTGCCCGCGGGCGATGGCCCGCGGGAGGTGCTGGAGGCGACGCGCCTGGTCGCCGGCGACGGCGGCTGGATGCGGCGGGTGCGGGAGGCGGTCGCCGGCGGGCTGACGGCCGAGGGCGCCGTGCATCGCGTGGCAAACGACATCCGCGACCGCATGCGCCGCATCGCCGACCCGTATCTGCGCGAACGCCTGGCGGACATGGAGGACTTGGCGGGCCGGCTGCTGACGGCCTTGGATGGTGGCGAGGTGCTGCCGGCAATCCCGCTGGGCGCGATCCTGATCGCCCGGCGGCTCGGCCCGGCGCAGCTATTGGAGTGGCACGCCCGTGGCATCGGCGGCGTCGCGATCGAGGAGGGCAGCTCGGCTGGGCACGCTGCCATCCTGGCCCGCGCCCTCGGCCTGCCGGCGGTCGGCGGCGTGCGCGGCCTGCTGGCAGCGGTCGAGGACGGCGACATTGCAGTGCTGGACGCGGATGAGGGCCAGTTGGTCCTGCGGCCGGACGGCGAGGTCCGCACTGCATACGCCCGCGCGCTGGAGATGCGCCTGCAGCTCGAAGCCGGGTTCGCCGCCCAGCGTCATCTGCCGGCGCATACCCTGGACGGCATGGCGCTGAGCCTGATGCTCAACGTCGGGCTGGTGCGGGAGGTCGAGCATCTCGACACGACGGGTGCTGCCGGGATCGGGCTGTTCCGGACCGAGATCGCGATGCTGGCCCGTGGCGAGATCGCCGATGTGCCGGAGCAGGCGGCGCTATACTCCCGCGTGCTGGACGCCGCCGGGGACCGGCCGGTGCGGTTCCGCACGCTGGACCTGGGCGGCGACAAGCTGCTGCCGGACGCGCCGCGGCAGGAGGAGGAGAACCCCGCCATGGGCTGGCGCAGCCTGCGCGTCGGGCTGGACCGCCCGGCCCTGATGCGCCGCCAGCTCCGCGCCTTGCTGCTCGCGGCGCAGGGCCGGACGCTGTCGGTCATGTTCCCCATGGTCGCGACCGTCGCCGAGTTCCGCGCCGCCCGCGACCTGTTGCTGGCCGAGGCAGAGCGGGTGCGCCCAGCGCCGGAACGGTTGCTGATCGGCAGCATGATCGAGGTGCCGGCCCTGCTCTGGCAACTGCCGGCGCTGATGGCGGAGGTGGATTTCGTGTCGATCGGGTCCAATGACCTGATGCAGTTCCTGTTCGCCGCCGACCGCGGCACGCCGGGGCTCGCCGGCCGCTACGACCTGCTGTCGCCGCCGGTGCTGGACGCGCTAGACCATATATGCGCGGCGGCGGCCGGGGCGGGGGTCGAGGTCTCGATATGCGGCGAGCACGCCGGCCGGCCGCTCGAGGCGATGGTGCTGACGGCGTTGGGCATCACCACGCTGTCGATGCCGGCGGCGAGCCTGCTGCGGCTGAAGGCGGCGTTCGCCTCGGTGCAGCTTGCGGAGCTGCGCGCGGTGCTGGCGGCGGCCCGGCGCAACTCGGCCGGGCAGGCCAGCCTGCGCGCGCCGCTGCTGTCCTGGGCTCGGGAGCACGGCCACCTGGTATAGCCTTCTCATGGGATGCTTCTTGCCTGGTATTGCAACTATTAGTATCCATGTCTGTAGTTGCACTGTGTTAACTACCGGGCCTGGTGCGGAACGAAGGCGGGGTCGGCTGTGCGGCATGATCGTAGAGCCAAACTCAAGGAGGCGACGGCAATGCAGCCCTTCCTCAATGGCGACCTGGACATCCCGCTTACTGGGGCGGCACGCGTCGGTGCGGACCTGCGTGCGGCGCGGCAGCGGCTCGGCCTGGCGCTTCCTGATGTCGCTGCCAAACTGCGCATCAAATTGTCATTCCTGGAGGCGGTCGAGGACGGCCGCCTGGCCGACCTGCCGGGCCATGTCTATGCGGTCGGCTTTGCCCGGGCCTACGCGATGCTGCTCGGCCTGGATGCGGACGAAACCGCCCGGCGCTTTCGTCCAGAGGCGCATGCAGTGAACCAAAGGACGGAGCTGGTGTTTCCCGCTCCGGTGTCCGACCGTGGCGTGCCAGCGGGCGCCGTCGTGCTGCTGGGTGTGCTGCTGGCGGCAGGGACCTATGCCGGCTGGTACCATTTCTCTGGCGATGCCCGGCCGACCGCCGAGATGGTGCCGATTGTGCCGGAACGCCTGGCGTCGCTCGCTGACCGGATGACATCGCCCAACCCGCCGCCGCAGGTCGCCTCAATCCTGCCAAACTCGTCCGCCGGCGCACCGGCTGCGCCGACGCTCAACCCGGAGCCGCCAATGGCAGATGCTGCGTCGGCAGTCTCGGCGGCCCCTGCATCGCCGGCGCCGGTTACGGACGAGAGCCGGATGCTATTGCGCCTCAACTCCGACACGTGGATTCAGGTCCGGGAACGTCAGGGCCACGTGTTGTTGAACCGCGTCATGCGTGGCGGCGAGACCTGGCCGGTGCCGAAAGGTGCTGCGTTGCTGCTGACGACCGGCAACGCCGGCGGCACGGAGCTGCTGGTCGATGGCGAGGCCACGCCGCCGCTGGGACCCTCTGGCGCCGTTCGCCGCGATGTGGCGCTGGAGCCTGATATGCTAAAGGGCGGCTCGACGGCACGGCCCCCGGCGCAGTAGAAGCAGCGCCGCGCACTTGTATATATAGAGGAAAGCGCCGGAGGTCCGGCGTGGGGAGCCAGCATGAGCTATCGCCCGTATCAGCAGATCGAGCGCCGGAAGTCCCGCCAGATCCATGTGGGCAACGTGCCGGTCGGCGGCGACGCGCCGATCACCGTGCAGACCATGACCAACACGCTGACGACCGACGTGCCCGGCACGGTGGCGCAGATCCGCCGGGCCGAAGAGGCGGGCGTCGATATCGTCCGGGTGTCCTGCCCGGACCAGGAGAGCGCGCTGGCGCTGAAAGACATCGTGCGCCAGGTGTCGGTGCCGATCGTCGCCGACATCCATTTCCACTACCGCCGGGCGATCGAAGCGGCGGAGAGCGGCGCCGCGTGCCTGCGCATCAACCCCGGCAACATCGGCAGCGCCGACCGGGTGCGCGAAGTCATCAAGGCCGCTCGGGACCATAACTGCAGCATGCGGATCGGGGTGAACGCCGGCTCGCTGGAGCGGCATTTGCTGGAGAAGTACGGGGAGCCGAACCCGGAGGCGCTGGTCGAAAGCGCGCTGGAGCACGCTAAGATCCTGCAGGACAACGATTTCCATGAGTTCAAGATCAGCGTGAAGGCGTCCGACGTGTTCATGGCGGTCGCGGCGTATCAGCAACTGGCCGAAGTTTGCGACCACCCGTTGCACATCGGCATCACCGAGGCCGGCACCAAGCGGGCAGGGACCGTGAAGTCGTCGATCGGCCTCGGCAGCCTGATCTGGGCCGGCGTCGGCGATACGCTGCGCGTGTCGCTGTCGGCCGAGCCGGAGGAGGAGGTCCATGTCGGCTGGGACATCCTGAAGTCGCTCGGCGTGCGGCACCGCGGCGTGAAGATTGTTTCCTGTCCGTCCTGCGCGCGGCAGGGCTTCAACGTGATCGCGACGGTGGCGACGCTGGAGGAGCGGCTGGCGCATATCAAGACGCCGATCACGCTGTCGATCATCGGCTGCGTGGTGAATGGCCCCGGCGAGGCATTGATGACCGATATCGGCGTGACCGGCGGCGGCAACGGGCGGCACATGGTGTACCACGCCGGCCGCACCGACCACACGATCGACGGCGGCGACATGGTCGAGCACATCATCGCGACCGTCGAGCGCAAGGCCGAGGAACTGGCGGCTGCCGCGCCGGCCATCGCAAAGGTTGCAGCGGAGTAGCATGGCCGACCTGCAACCGGTCCGCGGCACGCGGGACCTGATTGGCGAGGACCAGCGCCGCCACGCCCATGTCATCGACACCGCCCGGCGCATCGCTGGGCTGTATGGCCTAGAGGAGTGGGCGACGCCCATCTTCGAGGAGACGCGTGTGTTCGCCCGGACGCTGGGCGACACTTCCGACGTGGTGACGAAGGAGATGTACACCTTCGACGACCGCGGCGGCGACAGCATCACGCTGCGGCCGGAGAACACTGCCGGGGTGTGCCGCGCGCTGGTCAGCAACGGGCTGACGCAGTCTCTGCCGCAGAAGGTTTTTTACGCCGGGCCGATGTTCCGCTACGAGCGCCCACAGAAGGGGCGCTACCGACAGTTCCACCAGATCGGCGCCGAGCTGATCGGACCCTCGGAGCCGCTGGCGGATGCCGAGATCATCGCGCTCGGCTGGAAGATTCTGCAAGCGTTGGGTGTGGACGGCGATACGGTGCTGGAGCTGAACACGCTGGGCGACGCCGACAGCCGCGGTGCCTATCGCGAGGCGCTGGTGGCCTATTTCAGCGCGCACCGTGACGCGTTGTCACCGGACAGCCGGGATCGCCTGGAACGCAACCCGCTGCGTATCCTGGACAGCAAGGACCCGGGCGACCGCGCCTTGGTCGAGGGCGCGCCTATTATTCAGGCCGTGCTGACGCTGGAGGCCGCCGCGTTCTACAACGGACTGCGCTCCCATTTGGACCGGCTGCGTGTGCCGTTCCGGGAGAACCCGCGCATTGTGCGGGGGCTCGACTACTATAACCATACGGCGTTCGAGTTCGTGACGGACAAGCTGGGTGCCCAGGGCACCGTGCTGGGCGGCGGCCGCTATGACGGCTTGGTGGCGCAGATGGGCGGCCCGTCAGTTCCCGCCGTCGGTTGGGCAGCCGGGGTGGAGCGCCTCGCCATGCTGCTGGACGCGCTGCCTGTGCCGCCCGCGCCGGTCGCGGTGGTCCCCGCGGGCGGCGTCGCGGAGGAGGCGGCGGCGCTCGATGCGTTGCAGGCGCTGCGCGGTGCCGGCATCCGGGCCGAGATGGCGTATCGCGGCAACCTCAAGCGCCGGATGGAGCGCGCCAACCGCATCGGCGCGCGTGCGGCGGTGATCATCGGCGAGGCCGAACTTGCCCGCGGCATGGCGCAACTCAAGGATCTGGCGACCGGTGCCCAATCCGAGGTCGCCCTGGCCGAGCTGGTGGCGAAGCTGGCATGAGCGGCAGCCTCGACTACAAGCTCGACCGCATCGTCGGACGCGCCGCCGAGTTGCGGTCGCAGCTCAGCGAAGGGCTGGGCGGAGACGGGTTCTCCCGCGCCAGCAAAGAGCTTTCCGAGCTGGCGCCGATCGTGGACCGCATCGATGAGCTGCGTGAGGCCGAGCGGGCGAACGCCGACGCCGAGGCGATGCTGTCCGATCCCGAGATGAAAGACCTCGCCGAGGCCGAGCTCTACGAGCTGAAGGAGAAGCTGCCGACGCTGCGCCACGAGATCCGCCTGGCCCTGCTGCCCAAGGACGAGGCGGATGCTCGCAGCGCGATCCTGGAAATCCGCCCGGCCGCCGGCGGCGACGAGGCAAGCCTGTTCGCCGCCGAGCTGTTCCAGATGTATCAAAAATATGCGGAGTCGAAGGGCTGGCGGGTCGAGGTGCTGGAATACGCCGACACCGGACTGGGCGGCTTGAAGGAGGGCGTCGCCGAGATCACCGGCCGCAACGTATTTGCCCGGCTGAAATACGAGTCCGGCGTCCACCGGGTCCAGCGCGTGCCGGCCACCGAGAGCCAGGGACGCATTCATACCTCGACCGTGACCGTCGCCGTGCTGCCGGAGGCGGAGGAGGTGGACGTCCAGGTGAACGAGACCGACCTGCGCATCGACGTGTATCGCGCGTCCGGCGCTGGCGGCCAGCATGTGAACAAGACGGAGAGCGCCGTCCGCATCACCCATGTTCCAAGCGGCGTCGTCGTGGCGATGCAGGAGGAGCGCAGCCAGCACAAGAACCGCGCCAAGGCCATGAAGATCCTGCGCGCGCGGCTGTATGAGGCGCAGCGATCGAGCCTCGCCTCCACCCGCGCCGCCGACCGCAAGTCGCAGGTCGGCACCGGCGACCGCAGCGAGCGCATCCGCACCTACAATTTCCCGCAAGGCCGGGTGTCCGACCACCGTGTCGAGCTGACGCTGCATAAGATCGACCGGATCATGCAGGGCGACCTCGACGACATCGTGGACCGGCTGACTGCGGAGGATCAGGCCGCCCGGTTGGCCGCCCAGGAGTGACCATCCGCGAGGCACTGCGCCGAGGCGCTGCGTTGCTGGAGGCGGCCGGCGTGGACAGTCCGCGGCTGGATGCTCGGCTGTTGCTGGGCTACGCCGCAGGGCTGTCGCGCGAGGCGCTATGGCACGACACGCTGCAGATGATCGAGCCCACGCGGTATCACGCCCTCTTGGCCCGGCGTGCCGCGCGCGAGCCGTTGGCATTGATCCTGGGCCGCCAGGAGTTCTGGAGCCTCGATTTCGAGGTTTCGGCCGCAACCCTGATCCCGCGCGCGGACACCGAGACGGTGATCGAGGCGGCTATTGCCACAATGCCGGATCGAGGGCGGGTGCTCCGCATCCTGGATCTCGGTACCGGCACCGGCTGCCTGCTGCTGGCTGCGCTGACGGAATTTCCGGCCGCTTGGGGTCTGGGAGTTGATCGCGCGACAGAGGCTACAAGGCTGGCGGCGCGCAATGCGGAAACGCTTGGGCTGGCGAGGCGGGCAGCGTTCCTATGCGGTGATTGGGACCGCGCGCTGTCCGGCCAGTTCGATCTCGTGCTGAGCAACCCGCCCTATATTCCGAGCGCCGACATCGCCGGCCTGATGCCGGAGGTCGCGCTGCACGAGCCCGGGCAGGCGCTGGATGGCGGCGCGGATGGGCTTGCTGCCTATCGGTACATTTTTGCAGTCCTGCCCGGGCTGCTCGCACCTGGTGGCGCCGCTGTGCTGGAGATCGGCATCGGCCAGGCTGATCCCGTCGCGGCTTTGGCGGGAGTTCCAGTAATTCTTCACGCCGATCTAGCCGGCATCCCGCGTGCCATGGTGGTGAAGATCTGAGAAAATGTTTGGCAGGACGGCGCGGGACCGCTAGAGTTGCAATGCGATCAGGATCAAGGCCCGTCGGGCGCGGTCCCGCTTGTGTTGCCCGTTTGCGTGCGGGCGAAACCCAATGCCACCGAATGATTGCCGCCGGGCTACGCCCGCGTGTGTCCCAGGGTGGCCGCGAACAGGAAAGTGTTCCATACGAATGAACGTAAAACGTATGCGCGGGCGCAACCATAGGGGTAGCGGCGGCAGTGGCGGCGGGGTGCCAATCCGGCATCAAACCGGAAATGTGCCGCTCAATCGCAATCACGTCTTCGACAGCAGCGGCCCCGATCTGCGCATTCGCGGCACTTCGCAGCAGTTGTTTGAAAAATATCTGCAGCTTGGCCGCGATGCGACGAGTTCCGCCGACCGGGTAATGGCCGAGAGCTATTTCCAGCATGCCGAGCATTATTTCCGCATCCTAAACGCCATGAACCAGGCAGCCCAGACCCAGGGCCAGCCCAATGGTGCCGGCCCGCAGCGTCGCCAACCCTATGAGAGCCACGGCAACGAGCCGCAGACCGCCGAGCAGCAAGGCGCCGAGCAGGACGACGAGGATGAGTCGCCGGCTGCGGAAGCCTCGGGTGGGGCCCCTGCAGCCGAGCAGCACGCCGAAACGCGGGAGATCCCAATCGCCGCCGTGCCGCCCGAAGGCTAGCCTGGCGAGCTAATCGGATGGGGCGTCCAGGGCCGCCCGCAGGCGTTGGCCTTCTGCCGTGCCCAACAATCCCTTGCGCAGGAACAGGTCGATCAGGACCAGATTTACGTTGAACTTGAAGGCATCGGATCGCCGAACCTCGTCCAGCACCGCCGGCAAAGGCCAGAGTTCAAACGCCTCCACTTCGCCATCCCGCGGATGCGGCACAAAGCTTTCAGGCAAAATCAGGTCGTAGCAGTGCAGGCGGTCGCGCCGTAGCCCCTCAGGGCGGTCCATGGCGTAGCTGAGCCTCGCGACCGGCACCGCTTCGGCGATCAACAGGGCAGGGACGGCCGCCTCCTCGTCCGCCTCCTTGGCCAACGTCTCCAAGGGCGAGAGGCCCGCCGGCACGCCGCCGCCCACCAGATGGTCGAGCTTGCCGGGGTCCAGCAGCTTATCCGCGGCACGGCGCGCCACCCAGACCCATGCCCCGTCGGCGCGCTGTATCAGCCCATTCAGGTGCACGCCTTCCGCCCGCACGCCCATGGCCGGTAGCGCACCGCGGTCGATTTGCGCCAGCACCGGACCATCAGGCACTGCACGCACGTCGAACGCCTCGTCCCGAAAGCGGAACCGTCCCTGTTCGGCGAGTTGCCAGACCATGCCGTAAAGCTCGGTGGCTGCGACTGTGACGCTTCCGGCTTCGACGATGCCGCCGAGCCCGGCCAGCGCCGCCGCGATGTCCGGCGACACCCATCCGACCCGCGCCAGCCCCAGCCGCAACGGCATTCGGGCTCCCGGCAGCTTGGCGTTACGACAGGCGGCGACGTGGCGCATGAGTTCGGGCATCGCGTCGATATAGCCACAATCCGCAGCCATCCCAGGCGTGCGGCCTTTCCAGCGCTGGCGGCAATCGCCACATGCTATCCATGAAGCCTGCCGACCTGACCTCACCGCCTGCGTCCGACACCCCACACCGGACCGGCTTCCAGACCGTGCGCTCATTGCTGCCCTATTTGTGGCCAAAGGGGGACATGAGCGCCCACGTACGTGTGGTCGCGGCCATTATTTTGCTGATCCTGGCGAAAGTTGCGACGGTCTATATCCCGATCGTCTATAGCCAAGCCGTTGACGCGCTATCGCCCAAGGGCCATCCGCTCACCATCCCGTTCAGCCTGATCCTGGCCTACGCCGTGCTGCGCGTCGCCTCGGCGGGGTTCGCCGAGCTGCGGGACGCGGTGTTCGCTGCAGTGCAGCAGAGCACTGTGCGCAAGGTGGCGCTGCAGACGTTCAAGCATCTGCACCGTCTGTCGCTGCGCTTTCACCTGGACCGGCAGACCGGTGGCCTGTCCCGTTCGATCGAGCGTGGCACGGCAGGGGTCGAGAATGTGTTGCGCCTTGCAGTGTTCAACATCGTTCCAACCCTGCTTGAAGTCGTGCTGGTCGTCGGCATTCTGTGGCACCTGTTCGACTGGCGTTTTGCCGGCGTCACCTTGGTCACCGTTGTTCTCTTCATCGGCTTCACCTTTGGCTTTACTAATTGGCGCGTCCGTTTCCGTCGCGCGATGAACGACACGGACAACGACGCGCAGAACAAGGCTGTCGATAGCCTGTTGAATTTCGAGACGGTGAAGTATTTCGGCAACGAGGCGCACGAGGCGAGGCGCTTTGACGACGCACGCGCCCGATATGAACGCGCGGCGGTTAAAAGCCAGGTCACGCTGAATATGCTGAATTTGGGCCAGGCGCTGATCATTTCGGTTGGCCTTGGCTGGGTCATGCTGATGGCGGCTGACGGCGTGCAGGCCGGCACCATGACTGTCGGTCAGTTCGTACTGGTGAATACCTATTTGATGCAGCTTTATCAGCCGCTTAATTTCCTTGGCTTCGTCTATCGGGAGATCAAGCAAGGCCTGGTCGACATGGAGCAGATGTTCCGGTTGCTGTCCGTCGGGCAGGAGGTCGCTGACCGGCCCGACGCCGTCGTGCTTGCCTCCCCGCTTGCACTAGGAGCGTCCAGCCTCGAACAGCCCGGCACCGTCGCATTCCGCGACGTGCATTTCGGCTATAACGCTAACCGGGAGATCCTGCGCGGCGTGAGCTTCTCTGCCGCGGCCGGGGCAAAACTTGCGATCGTGGGACCGACCGGCGCCGGCAAATCCACCATCAGCCGCCTGCTGTTCCGCTTCTACGACGTGACCGAGGGGGCGGTGGAGATCGACGGCATCGACGTGCGCGATATGATGCAAGCGAGCCTGCGCGCCGCAATCGGCGTCGTGCCGCAGGACACGGTGCTGTTCAACGACACGATTGGCTACAACATCGCCTATGGCCGCCCTGGTGCATCGCAGGCGGAGATCGAGCATGCCGCCCGGTTGGCCCAGGTGCACGACTTCGTGCTGCGCCTGCCGGAGGGCTACCAGACCCGGGTCGGCGAGCGTGGGCTCAAGCTGTCGGGCGGTGAGAAGCAACGGGTTGCCATTGCCCGCACCATCCTAAAGAATCCACGTATCCTGATCTTGGATGAGGCGACCAGTGCTCTCGACACCCGGACCGAGCGCGAGATCGAGACGGCACTGCGCACGGTGTCGGCCGACCGCACCACTTTGGTGATCGCACACCGCCTCTCGACCGTGGTCGATGCCGACGAGATCCTGGTGCTGGCGGAGGGCGAGGTGGCCGAGCGCGGCACCCATGCGAGCCTGCTGGCTGCAGATGGGCTTTATGCCCGGATGTGGGCGCTGCAGATCGAGCAGGGCGACATGCCTGAACCCGATGCGGGCCAGTCAACGGTGGAGCAATCCAAGGTGCCAGAGCCCGAGACGATCGCAGCGCAGTAGCTACGATCGCAGCGCAGTAGCTATGGATGCGCTGATCGCCGGACTGCGCGAATTTACGGAACAGGAGTGAAGCAATGCCGCATGACGCCGACCACGCACCATCCGAGACACCGGCCGACCTGAGCCACGCTGGCGCTGTCGTCGATAAGGCGATCGAGTATATGGCCGGACAGAATCTCAGTCCGCTCTCCATCGCGTCGGCGCTGCTTGGCGGCTCATTGGGCCTGCTCGCGCGCACCATGGGCGACGATGCGATCGTCCAGGTGCTGCAAAATGCCATGTCCAGCGTGCGCTCCGGCGAACTGCGGGCGGAGTATGGCCCGCACGAGGGCGCCTCCGGCCGCGCGTAACCCGACGGGTTGACGTGGCAGCGCCATAACGCCATAAACCGCGCTTTGATCGCCGGGACTCTTGGCTCGGGCGGCGTATTAGTTTGAGGATCTCCGATGTCTCGTCGCTGCCAGTTCACGGGCAAAGGTGTGCAGTCTGGCAACAACGTCAGCCACGCAAACAACAAGTCCCGTCGTCGTTTTCTGCCCAATCTGCAGCATACGTCGCTGCTGTCGGATATCTTGGGTACGACAATCCGTGTGCGCCTGACCACTCATGCCATCCGCACCATCGAGCATAACGGCGGCCTCGACTCGTTCCTACTCGGCACGCCGAACCGGAATTTGCCCGAGGAGGCTCAGGTGCTGAAGCGTCGCATTGTTCGGTCGCAGTCCAAGCGCGCCGCTGCCCAGCCAGCCGTTTAGCGCCTCTAAGGCGATATCAAAGGCCCGCCTCGGCGGGCCTTTTCTGTGCCGTCATAGCTGGCACATCCGACTGTGGTAACCCTAGCGCTCAAGCGGTTCGTGCGCCGCACCCAAGCACCGCGCCGGGCCCGCCGGGCCGCAGTGCCCTCGTTCGTTGTGCGTCTGCCGGACGGCCGGGTGATTGCTGTGGAGGAATACGGCGATCCGGCTGGACCTGTCGTGCTGTACTTCCACGGCTGGCCGGCTTCACGGCTGGAGGCCGGGTTGATCCCGGATCTGCCCGTCCGCCTGCTGGCGCTCGACCGGCCGGGCTACGGACGCTCCTCGCCGCAGCCAGGCCGCACCTTGCTGGATTGGCCGCAGGACGTATCGGATGTGGCGGACCGGCTTGGCCTCGATCGGTTTCATATCGTCGGGTTGTCGGGCGGGGCGCCCTATGCGGCGGCCTGTGCCTTTCGCCTGCCGCATCGGGTGCTGGGCGCGGCATTGGTGTGTCCAGTGCCGCCAGCCTACGGCATCCATCCCCGTGCGGACGGAGTCGGCCATCTGTTCCGGCTTGGGCGGCATCCCGTGCTGGCGCATCGCCTGTTCAGCATCATGCGGCCGCTGCTGCACCGCCGGATCATCACGCCGCGCACGCTGGTGGGCGGCTCGCTGCCCACTGCCGACCGCGAATGCCTGACCCGGCAAACCTTATCCGGCCTGGCCCGGGCTTGGCGCGAGGGAATTGGACGTAGCGTGCAGGGTGCGCTTTCCGACGCCCAGATCTACGCCCAGGAATGGCACGTGCCGCTGGGCAAGGTCACCGTACCCATTGACGTGTGGTATGGCAGCGAGGACTCGTTGATTCCGCTGCACGCCCTTGCGCCATTCGAGGCTATTCCCGGCATGCGTCTGCACGTTTTGCCGAACGAGGGCCACTACTCGCTGGCAATCCGCCATGCGGCCAAGATCCTGCGGCAATTGACCGAGCCGTCGCTTGCCGCGAAGCGGAAAGCCTAAGCTATGAGCGGCGCCCGCTCCGCGGCGGCTCGTGCCCAAGAGCGGAGCGCATCCTCGTCGAACAACTCGGCGAGCTTCTTCATGACCGTGCCGCCCAGTTCCTCCGCATCCACGATCGTCACCGCCCGGCGGTAGTACCGCGTCACGTCATGCCCAATGCCGATTGCGATCAGCTCGATGGCGTCGCGGCCCTCGATCTCCCGGATCACCTCGCGCAGGTGCTTCTCCAGGTAGTTGCCGGGATTGACCGACAGCGTGCTGTCATCCACGGGCGCGCCGTCGCTGATCACCATCAGGATGCGCCGATGCTCCGGACGCGACATCAGGCGGCGATAGGCCCACAACAGCGCCTCGCCGTCGATGTTCTCCTTCAGCAAGCCCTCCCGCAGCATCAAGCCCAGGTTCTTGCGGGCCCGGCGCCATGGCGCATCGGCGGATTTATAGATGATGTGACGCAGGTCGTTCAGCCGCCCCGGGTTGCGCGGCTTGCCTTCTGCCACCCAACGCTCGCGGCTATGGCCGCCCTTCCAGGCACGGGTCGTGAAGCCCAGCACCTCCACCTTGACCGCGCAACGCTCCAGGGTGCGCGCTAGGATATCCCCGCACATCGCCGCCACGGTGATCGGCCGGCCGCGCATGCTGCCGGAGTTGTCGATCAGCAACGTGACGACCGTGTCGCGGAAATCCGTCTCGCGCTCCCGTTTGTACGACAGCGACAGCATAGGGTTGACAATCACCCGAGCCAGGCGCCCGGCGTCCAGCATGCCCTCGTCGAGATCGAATTCCCATGCTCGGGTCTGCTGCGCCAGCAACCGGCGCTGCAGCCGGTTGGCCAGCTTGCTGACGACGCCCTGCAGATGCTGCAACTGCTGGTCAAGCTGCTGGCGCAGGCGGGTCAGCTCCTCGGGATCGCACAGGTCCTCGGCGTCCGTCTCCTCATCGTTGGCGCGGGAGAAGGCGCGATAGGCCATATGGTCGTCGGGCACCGGCTTCTCGCGCCGGGTCTGCGGCCCGCCGGGCCGGTCGTCGCCCTCGGCTGCGGCGGCGTCCTCCTCGGCGTTGTCGTCGCCCTCCTCCTCCGAGGCATCGCCCTGCATCTGCTCGGGCTGGGCACCCAGCATGCTGTCAGAGTCAGCCTGGGTGTCGCCCTCGGTCTGCTCCGCATTGTCCTGGGAACCCGCCTGCTCGCCGCCGTCCTCGCCCTCGTCGGTCTGCTCGTCGGGCTCGGCCTCGACCTCTGCCTCTGCCAGGTTCAGTGCGGCAAGCAGCTTGCGCGCGGCGCGGGTGAACCGCGTCTGGTCATTCTGCGTGGACGCCATCTCAGACAATGCGCCCTCGGCGTCGTCGCCCAGGGTGCCACGCCAACTTTCCAGGATCCTGGCGGCAGCCGCCGGCACCGGCTCGCCCGACATGCGCTCGCGCGCCAGCAGGGACAGCGCCGCCGGGAGCGGCAACTGGTCCTTGCGCGTCATGCGGTCGTAGCCCTCGGCCTCGCACTCATCCGACAGGCGGGCGCGTATGTTGGCAGCGACGCCCGACATGTGCGCCGTGCCGATCACCTCGACACGCGCCTGCTCCAGCGCGTCATAGACGTCTTTTGCCTCGCGCTGGCCGGGGCTGCGGGCGGCGTGCACGGCGTCGTCGTGATGGCGCAGCCGCAACGCCACGCTGTCAGCCGCACCGCGCAGCTTGGCCATCTCGGCTGCCGGCAGCGCCCGGGTGGGCAACGGCAGGCGGGCGCGCTTGCCGACCAGGCCGCTCGGGCCAGGCTGGAAGGCGACTTGCATCTCGGGCACCTGCGCGATCGCCCGCAGCACGCCAGCGGTCGCGCGCTTGAAATCCTCGGTGCGCGAGTTCTCTTTGCTTCCGCTCATTGGAGAGCCGCTCACAGGCCCTTGCGCGGCGCCAGCAGGCCGGTCGGCAACTCCTCATTGAAACAACGCTGATAGTATTCCGCCACGGTGCTGCGCTCGGCCTCGTCGCACTTGTTCAGGAACGTCAGGCGAAAGGCAAAGCCGACGTCCTTGAAAATACGCGCATTCTCCGACCAGGTGATCACCGTCCGCGGGCTCATCACCGTCGAGATGTCGCCGTTGATGAACCCGGCCCGCGTGAGATCCGCCAGCGCCACCATGCTTTCCACACGCTTCTTCATCGCCTTGTCAGACGGGTCAACACCCATCTTGGCCAGCACGATCGCCGTCTCCTGCGCATGCGGCAGGTAGTTCAGCGTCGCGACGATGTTCCAGCGGTCCATCTGACCTTGGTTGATCTGCTGCGTGCCGTGATACAGGCCTGTCGTATCGCCGAGACCGACGGTGTTCGCCGTGGCAAACAGCCGGAAGCTCTGGTGCGGCCGGATCACGCGATTCTGATCCAGCAAGGTCAGCCGACCTTCGACCTCCAGCACCCGCTGGATCACGAACATCACATCCGGCCGCCCGGCGTCGTACTCGTCGAACACCAGCGCGCAGGCGTGCTGCAGCGCCCAGGGCAGGATGCCCTCACGGAACTCGGTGATCTGCTTGCCGTCCTTGAGAACGATGGCGTCCTTGCCGATCAGGTCGATGCGGCTGATGTGGCTGTCGAGGTTCACTCGGATGCACGGCCAGTTCAGCCGTGCCGCCACCTGCTCGATGTGCGTGCTCTTGCCCGTGCCGTGATAGCCCTGGATCAGCACGCGCCGGTTGAAGGCGAAGCCGGCCAGGATTGCCAGCGTGGTCTCGCGGTCGAACTTATAGGCTGAGTCCAGCTCGGGCACATGCTCGGTGGGCACCGAGAACGCTGGCACCGCCATATCGACATCGATGCCGAATGCCTGGCGCGCGTCAACCGTAATGTCCGGAACACTGATGGCCGAGGTCGGCGTGGAACGGGCGTTGGCGAGTGCAGCGATATTATTCATAGGCCATGGGGTCCTGTGCAGTGCTCCGCCGTGCCGCGAGCCGGGCGGGATACACTAGCCCCGTTCGGGGCGGTTGCGAAAGCTCACCCGGTCGCGGCCATCCGGGGTTCGGCAGTCAAATGTTGCCGCACGGCGGCATAAGCAAGGTTGATAGTTTTGAGCCGCTCCTCCGAGGCACGGTCGCCGCCGTTCGCATCGGGATGATGACGCTTGGCGAGTTCCTTGTAACGCGCCTTCAGCACGTCCATCGATACCGGCCAATCGAGGCCGAGCGCCTGCATCGGGTCGCGCAGATCAGGCGGAACGGTAGTTTTCGGAGATGCCGTGCCGCGGCGCATCCGCCCGGCAGAGAGGATATGCAGGGGGTCGCGCAGCATGGCCTCATCGAAGGCCTGAACGCCGAGCCGGCCCAGCGGCCAGGTCGGGCGCTGCCAGCCGGTGTCGGACCGCGTGTGCGCCTCGATCTCGCCCGCCGACATGCCTTTATAATAGTCCCAAGCCGAGTTGTAGGCGCGCACGTGCTCGAGGCAGAACCACCAGTACTGGTTCAGCGTGCTGCGGGACTTGGGCGCGCGGAAGCCACCGGCCTCGGGGCAACCGGGCATGTCACAGGGGCGTCCCGGCGCGGCCGGGTCGGGCGCATAGGCCCGGGGTCGCGGTGATCGGGTCATCCGGCTTTATGTGCCCTGGAACACCGCGGCGGCAAGTCCTTCACACCCCGCGACGGCCAGGGTAAACCTGAATGCATGTCCAGCCATCCCAGCCGCAGCGACCGCATCCGCAGCCTTATTTCCACGGCCCTGAACCCGGCCCTGCTGGATGTCCGTGATGACAGCAGCCAGCACGCCGGTCATGCCGGCGCGGCGCCGGGCGGGGAGACGCATTACAGTGTCCTGGTGGTATCCGACCGCTTCGCCGGCCAGGGCCGCATCGCCCGGCACCGCCTGGTGAATGCGGCGTTGGAGCCGGAGTTCGCCCAGGGCCTGCACGCGCTGGCGCTGACGCTGCGTACGCCGGACGAGCAGGCCGCCCTCAGGAACTGAACAGCGCCGGCCCGGTGTAGAACTGCGGCCATTGCCGCGCCACCACGGGGCTGTCGGGTGCGTAGCCCATGCAGGTGCCCAGCAGCATCGGCTTCTTCATTGGCTGCTCCGCAAGCTGGGGCAGTTCCGCAGGATGCTGCGCGGTGTCGACGGCGTTCGGCGCCGCCTCGCGCTTGATGCGCACGGCATACAGCGTCTGGAACGCGACGGTGCCCATCTGACCCAGCAGCTCGCGCAGATGGGTGCAGCCATGCACCCCTCCGATGCGCTCGTTCGCCGCCTTGAGGAAGCCGCGGCCGACTTTCAGTCCGGCGAGCCGGGCGAAGTTGGGCGCGGCCGAGGGACAGATGCCGTAGGGGCCGAACTCGGTCACCGCCTCGAACGCGACGATCTCCATCTCGTCGTTCAGCGTCATGCGCGCCAGCATGCGGTGCAGCGGCACGCCGGGGTCGATCTGGCCGCGCTCGGCGTTGCTGAAGGCGTAGGACTTGGTGTCCTTCAGGATCGCCTCGATATCGAACAGGCCGTCGGCACGCCGATAGCCGCGCAGCTCGATATCGCGCAGGTGCAGCAGCTCACGCGCTACGGGTTCGGTCAGCGGCATCGGTCCCTCCATTCGCTGCATTGCAACATAATGTCGGGCGAGTGCCGCTGCTAGACGAAGCGTGCCAGACGCACGGCAGTGTGCCCGCGGCTGGGACGCAGGCTCGGCATCACCAATAGGCAATCGTCGTGCGGGGTGCGGATTTCGGCGGCGCCGTCCATGGCGATCAGGGTGTTGCGCCGGGCAATGACCTCGCCGCCACGATACGGCTGTACGAAGGCGAAGCCGGCGGTCGCGGCGGTGACGGTCATCGTGACCTCGGCAAGGCGCGGGCTGGGTGCCGGCTGCGGACCGTCCACAAAGCCGATGAGGCGCAGCAATGCCGAGACGCAGGCGGCACAGGTGTCAACCGTCTCCGGCTGCCAATGCTGGCCGGCCTCCACCAGGCAAGCGGCGGCCGATTGGCCCGGCGCCGTGAAATGCGGGTAGTCGATCAGCCGCGGGCCGGTGGCATGTCCGCTATCCGCCACAACCAGCTCCGGCACGCCCAGCGCCGTGGCCAAGCGCCTTCCTTGCGGGGTAGGTCCGCTCAGGATCAGCGGTTCGGACGGCCACAGCATGGAATGCAGGTCCAGCAGCACATCGACGGTGTCGATCAGCGGCCGCATCTCGCGCGCACGGTCGAGCTCGGCGCTCCGGCGCGGGCCGTCCAGCACGGCGGGACTCCAAAGCCGGTTCATATCCTCGTCCAGGAAGCGCGACGCGGTCGGCTGGGCGGGATCGAACCGCGAGAATGCGGCGATGTTGGCGAAACCGAGCGTGAGCTTGCCGCGCGCCGGCTGGATGCCGCGGCGCAACAGGCGGTCGAGCACGACGGCGCCGGCGATCTCGTTGCCGTGCAGCACGGCGATCAGCGCGACGTGCGGACCGGGCTGCCCGGACCCGAAGGTCGTGAAGCCGCGCACCCCTGTGTTGCCCGGCAGCCACCAGGACAGGTCGGGCGCCGCCAGATCGACCGCGAAATGCGGAATGCCGTGCTGGGCTGGCTCCATCGATGTGTTCAGGCCGCCCGCCATTCTATAGTTGGGGCAAGGTGACGCGGGTCGGGACAAGCAGCAAAGCCATCATCGCCGCACTCTATACGGCTCGCTGCTGGCGGCAACCGGGGCCGTCCAGCTTGTGCGCCGAACGTATACGCCTGCTAGCGGCGGTGGGGCGGGGTGGGTATAACGACCTTTCGCGAGAGAAGGCCAGTGCATGCGTCTTGAGATGAGAAGGGCGGTCCTGGCAGCTTGCTCGTGTCTTGCGCCGCCATCTTTGGGCCGTCTTACCGGTCCGGACAGCCACGCGAAGGTGATCCCGGTGCCTGCACGGCGAACGGTCGCAGAGTAGGTAGCGCGGGCTCCGTCATGTCGGACGTGATCGATGGGCCGGACCCGTCCCTGCATCCGCTGCACCGCCTGTGGCGCGGCCTGCCCCAGGCCGCCCGGCGCCGATGGCTGGTCCAGGGCTCGGCGATGCTGGCCCCGCATCCCGATCAGCCTGCGCCGCCCGCCTGTGCCGGCATCGCCGTGGCGGGCGAACTCGACCGCGCGTCGGGCCTCGGGGAGGGCGCACGGTTGATGCTGCACGGGCTGGAGGCGCTGGGCGTGCCGGCCTGGGAGATGCGCCGCGGCGGGCGCCTGCCGCCCAGGGGCGCACCGCTGGTGCTGCATGTGAACGCGCCGCATGTGCCGCTGGCGCTGCTGCGGCTGGGCCGGGCGGTGCTGCGTGGCCGTCGGATCGTGGGCTACTGGGCATGGGAGCTGCCGGTGGTGCCGGATAGCTGGCGGGCCGGGGCCGCCTTCGTGCACGAGGTGTGGGTGCCGTCGCGCTTCACCGCCGCCGCACTCGAGCCGCTGCTGCCCGGCCGGGTCCGCGTGGTGCCGCATCCCGTCGCGGCACACCCGCCGACGCCCTCCGCGCTGGGCCGGGCGGCGTTCGGCTTGCCGATGGGCGCCGTCATCACGCTGACATCATTCAGCCTGGCGTCCAGCTTCGAGCGCAAGAACCCGCTCGGCGCCATTGCCGCGCACCGGGCGGCGTTCGGCGACCGGCCGGACCGCGTGCTGCTGCTGCGCGTCGGCGACCCGCACCATTTTCCCGCCGATTTCGCCAAGCTGCGCGCTGACGCCTCGCATCCCAACATCCGCATCGACACGCGGACCCTGCCGGCTGCCGACCACTACGCGTTGATGGCAGCCTGCGACATCGTGCTGTCGTTGCATCGCAGCGAGGGTTTCGGCCTGGTCCCGGCGGAAGCCATGCTGCTGGGTGTGCCGGTCATTGCCACGGGCTGGTCGGGCAACGTGGACTTCATGGATGCGAGCTGCGCCGCCATGGTGCCGGTTCGGCTGATCCCGGCGCATGATCCCCGCGGCGTGTTCATGGCGCCGGGCGCCGTTTGGGCGGAGCCGGACGTGGCCGCGGCGGCGGCGCATCTGGTGCGGTTGGCGGACGACCCGGCGGCCCGTCGCGCGCTCGGTCGGGCTGGGCAGGCGGCGGCACGGGCGCGCCTTGGACCGGGGCCGCTTGCTGCGGCGGCGCGTGGGCTTGGCCTCGCAGTGCGTGGCCCGGGCCTTCTGGCCGCATGCCCGGCCCAATGAGGGTCCTGATCTGGCAATGGGGGCGGCGCGGCGCCGGGCCACGCTTCGCGGCGGAGCTGGTATGCAACTTCGCCGCCGTGCCGCAAACCGAGCCGCTGTTGTCGCTGTCGGCAGGGGCCGAGATCATGGGCTCGGCCACGCCGCCGCCGTGCGACCTGCCGTTTCCCACCTATGACGGAATAGCCGGGTTCGCTGCCCGCGCGCTGCGTGCGCCGCTGCTGGTGCCGCGCCTCACCGCCTGGCTGCGGGACAACCGGGTGGATGTGGCGCTGTGCGCCATGCCGGCGCCGCTCGACCTGGTGATGGCGGTGGCGCTGCGCCGGGCGGGGGTGCCGTTCGCCGTCGTGGTGCACGACGCGGACCTTCATCCCGGCGACGCGTTCCCGCTGCAGATGCGGCTGCAGCGCCGGCTGCTGCGCCGGGCCGACCGGCTGTTTGCGCTCAGCACGCATGTCGCCGACCGGCTGCGGCAGCAGGGGATCGCGGCGGGGCGGCTGCTGAAGACGGCCTCCCTGCCGCCGTTCGCGTTCGGCGAGCGTCCGCCGCCGCCGGGCGCGCATGGCGGGAAGCTGCGCCTGCTCTCGTTCGGGCGGTTGCTGCCCTACAAGGGCCTGGATCTGCTGGCTGACAGCTTGGCGCTGCTCGGTGCCCGCGCAGACCTGGAGATCCGCGTGGTCGGCAGCGGTCCGGAAACGCCGGTGCTCGATGCGCTGCGTGCGATGCCCGGCGTCTCCGTCGAGAACCGCTGGGTGCCGGAGGACGAGGTCGGCGCGCTGCTCGCCTGGGCCGACGGCCTCGTGCTGTCGCACCGCGAGGCGAGCCAGAGCGGTGTCGCCGCCGCTGCCGTGGCAGCGCAGCGCTGGCTGGTGGCAACCCGGGTCGGCGGCCTCGAGGAGCAATTGCGCGGCGAGCCGATGGCGATCATGTGCGACCCGACGCCGGCGAGCCTTGCTGGCGGGATGCAGAGTCTGCTGGCCGGCGAGGTCGCGCTGCCCGCTGGCGTGGACGATCCTCAGTTGGCCTGGGGTGGCATGGCGAATGCCATGATAAGCGAGTTGCACACTCTGGCCGGGCAGTCGCGGTGCAACCCGTTGCTGGTGCCGAACCCATTTATCGGCAGCACTTTGTCCGAATAATCGAGCGCTCATAGTGGTATTTCGGTGTTTGTTACCTGGCCGGATTGCCCCCAAACCAGGGCTGTTCAACGCTGCTGGGTCGGCTGTACTGGGTCCGCCCTGTCACACATTCGAGGCGAAGTGAAATGGCTGATCCAAGAGGGATTCCCGAACCAGAAAATGTCTGACCTATACGGCGGCAAC
>JAABUS010000501.1_pt1 | contig 98808 bp, 21 predicted proteins | sample 5560161 | NCBI WGS metagenome assembly JAABUS01 (sample SAMN10711885, study PRJNA513376) | rock metagenome | isolation source: Antarctica rocks | place: Antarctica: Victoria Land, Trio Nunatak nord | collected 2016-01-04
GGCGAGCCCCTTCAGGACGGTTCCGGCTATGGTGCTTGATTTGGGTGTGGCGTCTGGGGTTTTGTGTCTTGTGGGTGTGGGGAGGGGGGAGGGGGTGGATGTTGGGGGAGGGGTGAAGGGCGTGGAGAAAGGGGGGGAGGTGGAGGCGGTTGTGAGGGTGCGGAGGGGGAGGAGGGAGGTTGAGAGAGGGGGGTGGGGGCGGAGAGGGCGGGCGCAGTTGCGGCAGAGCATGGTTGTGGAAGGGGGGGTGTGGTCGGTTTGTTGTGTGTGGGGATGGGGGGAATGAAGGATGGGATGGACGTTGGAGATTTCTTGACGGATGCGGTTAGTGCGATGGTGTGGAGATTAGTTGGACTTCGATGAATTCCTAAGGTAGAGAGCATGGATGAAATTCATGGATTGCGGTTGCTCTTTTGGTTGGAAATAGGAGGGAAATGGAAATTCAGAGCTCTGGAGCTTCGTTTGAAGTGTGTGTTGGAAGCTAAGGAGCGAAGGTCCCCTTTCCCAGCATCAACGCCAGAGTTATATACCACCCAGAACCCATCTCAATCATGTCTCATCTAACATGTCGCTCGTGCAAATCCCACGTTCCCCATCCGAATCATGATCTCCGATCAGCCTCATATTACTTCATACCCTAATCACAGTCGAACTCGTCCCCCATCTGAATCTCCTCAGTCCTCGTCCAACTTCCTTCGAGCTGGCAAACGCCTGGCCACTTGGAGCAGCGCCAGCTTCCATACGTCCTACTTCTCTGCCGACAACGTACCCAGCTGAAAAGCTGATGGCGCTGAACAACACCACAACGCCAGCACTAACCACCCAAGTCATCAGTGTAGGCGAGACATTGAAGTCTTCAATACTCGCTTTCGGCTTCTTCCTCGCTTCTCGTCTGGTCCTCGACGTTGAGGCTTTTCGCTTTCCTTTCTCGTTGCCAGATACAGGCCTCGAGCCGCTTGAGGAGCGCTTGCGTGCACCGGGACGAGGCGCCTCTGTCGCTTGACCGAGGACGACTGATTCGGGAACCAGACGTAGCGAGGTGGGTTCTATTCTGCTTGCGGCCCCCCCGGCAGGTCGTCTAGGAGGTGCTGGGGCTTGTTCACGCTTCGGAAGGCCTCGTGCGGCAGCAGCGCACGACAATAGAGTAGACAGACTTGCCCGTAGAGCAGCGTCGTGGTCGGCTTGGTGAGAGGGAGAAATCATATTATAAGGAGTATGAGATCTGGTTCGTTGCGTGGGGTAGGAATGTGCCGCGGGTCTCTGAGATGGTGTTCTGGATGTTGTTGGGAAGTAGGATGTTCTGGTCTCGACCGAATGTGCATTCCTTGAAGATTGTGGTGGATGGGAGAAGGCGTTAGGCTGAGGGGTGAAAGCGGTTTCAGCTGTCATAATTCCTAGGGCGGTCGCATTCTCATCCTCGTCTTCCTCACCCGCGCCAGGTTCGGATGCTGAAGAAATCTGTGCAGCAGGGCTTACACCTTCGGAATGTTGCTCGAAACCTTCGTTGGAGCTCGTCATAATACGGTCCGATTCACTTTCGCTCTCTTCGTATTCTTCTTGACTACTGCCTGTTGTACTCGTCGATCGGATTTGCGCGCCGGAGGGAAGAGATACTGTTCGGTTCAATCGCCGCCTCCTACGTATACCATGTTGCATACGGAGGCCAGTGGGTAGTACATCGTCTGTGGTTGCGGACGACAGGGATGATGAAGAAGGTTGGGAAGATACTTCGATCCAAGATTCTGTATAACAGCCGAATGAGTACACGCTATTCATATTGGCAGGTTTCTGTGATACGCCTTCTATGCAGCTAAGGTGTAGGGGAGAGTGGAACATCGTCAATCGATGGCATTGCTGTGCTGGATCAGAATCGACTTACCGTCTGATCGTAGCCTCCTGATGCCAGACATTGACCGAGTAATCCCAGGTGTCCGCGCTGCCTGATACGGTGCACGGGGTGCAGCGCTGTCTCGCGCATGGCGAAGGGGAGTGGGATTAAGATTTGGCGATTGCATGACTGCGTCTGCTGGAGCAGAATCCTTTGCTCAATCGCAATTGCCGATGCTGGGACGGGTAAATGTAGACGGTATGACAATGTCCGTTGATGAATGATAGAGCGCTACTGAAAGCAGCAGCTTGAGACTCGTGACCTCATGCGCCTGACCGGGTTTGTGCAGCCATAGTACGCTGCTTCTTGTGTCCCAAGGTGTACGAGACTAAGGGCCCTGGGACACCGAGTCGAAGATGTAGAGTGGTAGAGGTGGGGAGGACTGATGCGCCTGGCATTGAAGTAGGACCCTGATCGCCCGCGCGGGAGGTGGTGCTGGTTAGAAGTGCTTTACTTTATGTAAGACCTGCAATCTGGGCTCAAGTAGCTCTCTCCGCAATTTACCTGAAGATCTGCTAGTTCAAAGTTCCTCTAGGGATGGCTTGTGAAGTCACATGGATTGCAAGTCTTTTGCTTGCCGTAGTTTGGAGATGGTCGTCCACATCAGCCGCCGTGAAGTCAAGCCTCGCTAGGGCCCAGAGAGTGACCGAGTCACATAACTAAATAGCATACCACATAAGATGAACGCTGTTTAGCAACAAGCAGATGATTTGATCTATGTAATGGGCTATCCTACAGTGTGGAGTCTGTACAAGCTCTATCCTAGCCCTCCCATCCTGCTGCCCGAACGCAACAGTCAGGCTCAACATGTAGAGATAGCCACATTACCGAAAGCAGACTTTTGCAGACCCGTTGTAGCATAACATTGCCACAGAGAGCATCGACAGGAGATTAGGGGCGAGATACTTACCACATGCCACCAGCTTAGAAGGTCATCTTCTTGCCCTGGAAATCTCCGAAACCACCACGATTGGTAGAGCCTCCACGTCCCCCACGTCCTCCACCACGTCCACCACGGTCAAAGCCTCCACGGCCACGCCCTCCACCACGTCCTCCACCGCGGCCTCCACGGTCAAAACCGCCTCGACCGCCGCGCCCACCTCCACGTCCTCCACCATCCCCGCGATCAGGCTTGGGTGTAGCGTAGTCCAGACGGACGGGACGACCTGCAATCATGGCCCCTTTCATGGCATCGTAAGCCGCGACAGCCTCGTCAAGTGCCGCGAACTGCACGTAGCCGTAGCCCTTGCGCTGACCGGACTCCTGATCTGTAGGCAAGCGGACATTAGTGACTGTACCGTGTTCACCGAAAGCTTCGCCAATGATGTCTTCTGTCGCCTCGAAAGAGATGTTGGCCACGAAGAGGGTCTCGCTGGGAGAACTTGTGGAATCTCCGAAGCTCTTTGAGCGCTGCTGAGAGCGGTCTGCACCTTCAGGCTTTGACTTCGCATTATTAACGTTTAGATTACGCCCGTCAAGCTCCTTGCCGTTCATGGCTTCAGCAGCCTTAGTGGCATCCTCGGACTTGACGAAGTCGACGTAGCCAAAGCTATAGAATTTTCAGTACAGTAAGTGCGGTGACATAGTAAATGTACTGACCCTCGGGAGCGACCGGTGGTCTTGTCGCTCATAACGCGGGCGCCTGAGAGCTCTCCGAATTGCTCAAATTCGCGCACAAGCCAATCCTCATCGACATTCCATGATAGGTTTCCAACGAAGAGATTTCCAGTTACTTCGGCTTCACCCTCAGTAACATCAGTCTTGGCCTTCTTTGTGACGGGTGCGGCCTCTGCCTCTGCTTTGCGCTTCTTGGGAGCAGGAGCTGCTTTCTCCTCTTCGGACTCTTCGGACGAATCGGATGAAGCTGATGAATCAGAGTCGGATCCAGATTCTTCTTCGTCGTTAGATTTATCGTCTGAAGAAACCTGCAGGGTTGTAAGTCACGATGGGCTTTGGAAACGCGGAAGCAAGATTGTACCTGATTCGAAGCTACTTTCTCGAGCTTGCCTCGCAACTCCTTAGAGTCGACAGCGCCAGGGACAGCAGGCTCATCGTCACTATCGCTCTCCTCGCTGTCTTCTTCACTAGACTCCTCTTTGGTAATCACGGCCTTGGCCGAGGCCGATGCAGATGCGGTAGCCTCGTCCTCCTCAGCAGAAGATGCAGAGGATTCAGAAGAATCAGAGGTATCCTCCTTTGGAGCTGGAGCTGCACCCTTTGCTGCGCCGTTGGCTTTCACTCCATTTGCTTTGGCCACTGGCTTGGCAATCTCAACCTCGGACTCTTCATCGCTGCTCTCTTCCGCTTCGCTGCTTGCGCTAGATTCGATGATAGGCTCAGGTGTTGGCTCTTTCTTAGCTTTCTTGGACTTCTTGTCGGCTTTGGCCATACTCTGCTTGGCGACGTCCTTGCTCTTAACCTGGAACGCGTGAGAAGTTCAGCGCAGCTCTCTCTTGACGGGAGTAAGCCCCTTCACCTTGGTATCTTTGTCTGCCTTGGCAAGCTTGGGATCGATCTTGCCGGCCAGCTTTGATTTCCCCATGTCGAATTCGAACGTCTTAGAAACTGCTTGTCCCATGTTAGCTCAGTTGTAGATGGGAAGCAACGCAATTGTAAGGTTGTTGAGATGCTAAGAAGAGAAGGGATGAGCCGGTTCCTACTTCGTTAATGATAATTTGTGACTGCGAATCCCTCTGTTTACCAACAAGATTTTTTATCAAGTCCAAGTGTTGAACTTGGTGTGTGCGGCAGAGCCCTCAGTGTGTCCTAACAAATCCCACTTAGCCTCGAAGCCCACAAGCCCACAAGCCCACAGCCCACAGATCAGCCCTCTAGCGCAAAGCCTCAGGTTTCTCGATGTAGAAATTGTGTCTCAATTGCCTTGAAAGCCCTCGGTAGTCAGGAAGTGCTCACGGCTGCCAAACGTAGTTCGAAATGGTGATCCTGGCCCACAGATAAACTCTAGACTTTCGAACCTACAGTCAAGAAGACCACAGATGTATCTCTAGCTGGGCAAACTATCAATGCTTTTCAAAATAGTGCCAGGCAATCTCAGGCGCGTCTGTTAGGATGTGTTTGATGAAACGATGAAGTGCGCAAAAGTCGCAACGTTGTTAAAGCTTCCAAGAGGAAATTTTTTACGTCGCTTAGTTAGCGTCACGCTACTGCAGCTTTATCGCCCCCTTATCGATCTTCTGCGTTTTATGTCTTGGCGTTGAATTGCTTGTCATGACCCAAGACAGCCACGAATTTTGGACCAGAAAGCGACAAAAGAGTATTACAAAACCTTCCTACATCTAAGATTCAGTGACTTTTATGCAGCTGAGTGTATCTTCAAGGATTGTTTGGGGTATCATGTAAGCTCAACGTCCCAATCCTCATCGCTCCAGATCGATCCCTCTGAACCACAAACGCTCCATCCATCCATATCCAACTGAGACATTTCCATCTCCATCTTAGTCATCTCCATTTTATTGATCTCTATCTCAAGCAGACTGCCTGCAGCTGACTCTCCATGCTGGCTGAATACTTCCTTAGCGTCCCGTTCCTCTTCCTCCGCCTGGGCTTCATACGCATTCTCACGTTCATTCCGGATCTCCACCACCATCTGACAGAATGAACAACTCCTGGCACTTTGAAAGTGTTTCTCTCCCAATTCCTCATATTCTAGAAGACAGTCATCCAACGTCTCCCAACTTTCGAGTAACCTCCTCAGCTGGCCTGCTTTGGATCTCCTTCGCGCATATGCCTGCGTCATACCTTGCTTATGAAGCTTATCGATATGTGCGTGATGGTACTTTGGAGGACGTGGCCATTGGTGTGCTTCAATATACATGCACTCCTTGTTCCAGATCTCGATCGGGGTGTCGTCCGAGATAGGAGCCTCGTAAACTATCTTACCTGTTGTTGGGATGAGCCGGTAATGTGGACGGTTTAACTGGCCCGGTTTAACAAGGCGGAAATGGTAATATTTATCGGATCGAGTGCGAGAGCGCTTCTGGGAAATGGAGGGGGCGCGGAGGTCGAAGGAGTACGACATTGCAGCGTCAGCCTGGAACAGTAGGAGTACTCTCAAGGTTTTGAAGTCTAACTTGTAGAAGTATGGGATGGGAAGGCGGATGAGAGAGGGACTCAATCAGTGGAGCTCAGTGAAGAGGACTGAATTAAGGGACAACACGTATGGAAGCAAAAAGAGGGGAGATGGAATGCGGAGGAAGAGTAGAATGGAGAATGTCGGCATATCAGTCCTCTTTTGTACTGCCTTCGGCAGGATCGCGCCGTTGTTGCACCAAGTGGTATGTGACTCAAAAGCTGAAGACGCCAAGAGAAATTAGATGACGGCGTAACTCAGGCGCTCAGGGTCCAATACGCCCTTTCAACTTACTTTACCTTAGGTCTGGGCTCGGTTGTATCAGAAACTAGAACTAAAAGCCACTCCACCATTGAACCAGCGCCATTAGGAATCGAACCTAATCAGACTAATAGACCAGAACCGGCCACAGTATCCCTTCGAGTGCGAATATTTTCATCACCTCGCTTTGAGTTTTATCTTTATACGGCATTCGGTACACTACTCAATATTATCTACGATCCAGCGATCTATCTCGGCCATCTCAAGATATTATGTCTTTGCTTGCTCGCTTGATCTTCTTTGCAATATGTTTTTTGCACGTGCAGGCCAGAAACGAAATGGTGGTTCACGGTTGGGTACCTGAGCCAGCAGGCCGTGGGACTTGGTCTATTCTCTGGAGCTGCCTAGCTACGATCTTTGTCTGTACCTGGTCCGCTTTACATTTAAGTGTTCCAAAGCGCCATGGTCAATGGTATCTACTTACTCGAAAACTCAAATGGATGTTCTGGGCTGCCGTGGCGCCCGAATTGATTCTCTATGTCTCTGCCCAAAGGTTCATTGAAGCTCGAGACCTTTCGAAATACTTAGTATCCGATCGTGGAAAACAAGATTGGACATTGACGCAGATGCAGTTCGCGTGCTCAGGTGGCTTCTGCATCCGTACGTCAAGCGGGCAGGAATTGAGCTGTAGCGCAACACAATTACTGGCCTTGATCGAAAAAGGCGACATTGACAGTCCGCCAATACCAGAAGAAGATTTGAGAAGCCGCGGGAAGAGCGACTTAGTTATTAAGATCATCGCGATACTACAGATCTTTTGGTTTATAGTCCAGACACTCGTCCGGGCGATTCAACATTACCATATTACGGCGCTTGAGATTGTGACCGTCGCTTTCGTTCTCTGTTCCATATTCATCTACGGGTTTTCTATGTATCAGCCACAAGATGTCGAATTTCCTGTGGTCTTGGAATTACAGCCTGCCGCACTGGCCGAAGCCGAAACCACGTTGAAGCGAGATTCTGACGAATCAAACCATGCTCTACAGGACGGTGGGTATGTTGGTATGGTTTTGAAAGTACTATCTGCTGCACTACACAACACCACAAAAGAGATTTTGAACCAGTCAAACCATGTTGGAAAGAGAGCTGGGCCTACTCGTTATCTCCGTCGGTCTGGGGTACTCTCGCATATCCCGAGGCAAGCGACTGTCCCGGTGATCCTGCTTGGACTATTTGCGTGTGCCTTCGGAGCCGTCCATTGCTTAGCCTGGAATTCACCGTTCCCAACTTCAAGCGAAAGGCTTGCTTGGCGCATCTGCTCTGCGACGACCACGGCTTTACCCGCTTCGATGATTCTGCTACCAGCATTCGTGCTCCTAGTATACATGCCACGGTGGGGTCAACCGGTGTTATCTGTCATTTTGGCTCTTCGCTTGATGGCATTGTCATACATAATCGGAAGGATCCCGATTATGGTATTGGCATTCACTACGCTCCGAGCTTTGCCAGCCGACGCTTTCCAAACTGTAAACTGGAACGACTACCTCCCGCATTTTGCTTCTTAAAGTCTTGACCTGTGGATCCTACTGCTTGAGAAGATACCAGGTAACCGATTTTTTCGACTGTACCAGCGTGTTGACAAGGCTTCTCGAAGGCGAAAGTAAATCATCAAGGTCCAGGTTAGTCTCTGACAAAGAGACCAGCTGCTTCGTCGATTGCTGCAGGGTCTCATGTAAGAACTGGCCCCTCTGACCTCCACTTGTAACAAGGCATAACGCTCCCTGGACTAGCATTTCTTCAAAAAGTGTAGATTAAGTGTGTCATTGAAAACAGGGGGCCATCGAGGAGGAGACCAGATCTGAGTTGCAGGAACAGAACACTCGAAATTTTACAGGAACACTATTGGTGATCCTGACATTATACCCTGAGCTAAAAACCTTGATAGCTATCGGCTCCTGACGTTAGCGAATTCAACGGGCAAATATACGAATGTAATCGTGTGTGGTTCGATGCTGGACTATTACAGCTTCGTGACGGAGCCATACTTACAAGCTCTGGCAACCCACACCCATGACATTCGGCGTTCAAAACGGGAGGCATCACTTGCATCATTGTCCGCTTAGCTGAAGTCAACATTCCTGATTGATGATGGGTCCTTACTGCAGGGTATTCGAAGTGCATAACATATGAGCCCCATGGCAGATGCAAGACTGAAATCCTTGAACGCTACAGTCTGTCATTACATCATCGCAGCTCCAGCAACTGGAGCTCGGAAGCTCAATTACACAACACGATATCCCAGCACTAGAGGTCAGAGATGGGCTACGCTGACTCGAAGGACGAGGAAGCGGGTCTTCAAAACTGTTCAGCGCCTCGCCAGAAAACAGCCACTCGACGTACCAGTGCAGAAAATCACTTTCCAATTATTTGTGGGAAGCCAGATAAGCAAAGCATTATACAGACTTCATGTTCATCGACAGGCTTGTGTCGGACTGGAAGCTTCTGATCAAGTCGTGAGAGCCTTGGACAGGTTCGCCCAAAGCCGACGGATTAATCGACACCATGGGATGCTCTTGAAACATTTAAGCACAGCAGCAATCTCTACATTCAGTGCCATGCCATGCTCCCGTGAAACAAAATGTCTCCGAGGTCAGAAATTGCGGGAAATGGGACGGGAGGAACTCAGGTGCTGAGCATCTCAGGCTTTCGCAAGAGATTAGGGATTGCATGGAATTGCTCGAAATGTTCTTTCAGGGATAAGTTGGAACTACCTTACTACTAGGCCTTGCTAGGTTCCATTCTAATTGATCATAACAGCGAGATGTGATCAGAGAAGACCTCCAACACGCTTACCATTTGTCTATGATACACTCTGTGCCGATTCCACGCATCATGTGAATCTCAGGTAGCCTGAACTAGTGGCTAGAAACCCAAATCGAATCCGAGTTCAATGTCTGATAGAATTGCGATGCTGGCTCGAGATACAGTTCTGCTCCTTGTGGTAGACGGTGTTTGGTCGAGCACTCTTGAGCCGAGATGTCCGATGTCCTGGTGGAACTTCAAGGCCTGCAAAGCGATCTGCAATCCAGTCCATCCACAAACGCTGGGAAGCCCCTAGAGCGGGTGCGTGTCGTACATCCGGGACCCAGACTGATTCAACTTGCGCCGAAGGGAGGAGCCTCGTGGTCTTTTCCACAGCCACCTTGACGGCAGCCGGGCTGTTCATCATATCGGCTTCGCCGTGGATAACCAGGAGCGGCCCTTGACTGGATTTGCCTCCATTGCCAGTCAGGTCTGCAAATTTCTGCATGTGCGGATTCTTCTTCCAGTTGGGCTTAACGAGGTTTGCACCGTAGAAGAGAGCCATCGCTGCTGCCACGCCTGCATCAGTTTGGAATATAGCTGCAACACGTTGCTCTCCTTCAGGAGTGAGGATCTCTCGGGGGTCAAAGTTTGGAAACACCGAAGCTACGGCTTGGCATATGGCCGCTCCTATACGAGGACTGAAGGTGCTCTCCTCAATGAGAAAGTTCCTATGGGGAGAGACGGCAATGGCTCCGAGCTAACCAGGAATATGTCCGGCAGGGGCCTTTTGTGCGACCGCCCATGCTGCTCCTCCTCCCTGAGAGTGACCGATTACAGCTGAGTGCTTGGAAAGTTCAGGAAAAACTGTCCTTGCAGCACTGATTGAATTGAATAATGTCGCTTCCTTGGCTAGGAGACGCCAGGTATTCGTGCATGATAGACGCTTCAGATGCATCTGTTGGGACGCCGAGCCCAGCGTAGTTCGTCGCGATCACAACATAGCCTTGGAGTGTGAGCTGATACGGGGCAGAGAAATGTTGCCATAGGTTTTTGTAGTTCGAAGGGGCGTGATTTGCGGTTGCCCCGCTCGTTCAATGTGCCCATGCCACATTCTGATAGCCTTCTGGATGGGAGCGAGCAGCGTAGGGCAAAAGGATGAAGCCTGATACGGGTACTGGTTGTCCATTAAGTTTCTCTGACAGGTAGACAATCTTTGAAAGCGCAGTGCCCGCGGGGATCACATATAGCGTTGTGTCGACATCCTCTTCAAATTTGAGCAGTGTGCCAGGAGCAGCCTGGGAGGTGTCCGATGGACATTGGTAGAAAGGGTCCTCGAGCACTGAGCCTTTGACAAGATAACTTTTTCGAAGTCAGGGGCGTCGAGCACCGGTGAGGGTAGCACGCTCATGGTTTGACCGAATTGACCGCTCCCAAGGAGCGAAAGGAGGTGGCGATCGAGATGAACTAAATGGTGTGGAGTCTTCAGCCGTGTAAAAGTAAAGACGGCGTGCCTGCTAAGACCGAATGAATATCCTCTTATAGAACTAAAATTCGGAAAGGACTGGGGTTTAGAGCTGTAGAACAGTGAATCAAGACTCCATATGGGGACGTCTTTGTCACGAGCATGGGGACCACAGCTGACCCCACTGGTCTGAGGCGCGAACCATCAATTCCTTCCCGTACGTGTACAGATGCATTGAAGCATCCATGCAGGCGAACGAGATGGTCGCTTCATCTACCTTGGTTTCTCATAGATACTTGTAGAGCCGCACCGAACATTCAATTTAGTCAAAGAATTTCATCGAAGGGAAGGTTTACTCCGACCATCTGCCTTAACCCCAATTGCAGGGACGGCTGAACATGGACGCATTCAGAGAACAGAAGCAGCTGTCATACGCCGCGTGTACGCTGAGCCTCAACATCGGAACTTCTCATGCAGGGCCGTGTCTCAGCCTTGCACAGTACGCACAAAACAGGCATATGTATTCTGGAGGCGAACCCTGAATTCCAAGATAACCAGAGCCTATGAGTTCGAATCCTTCACGAGTCAGCAGAGTCGCAAGCTCCAGATCGTCCTGCCCTAGCATGTGTCAGGCTATGCGGCGTTTGAAATCTCGTTGTTGACCATCATTTACTCATCGAAGCCAGGCCGACTAGGCCTAAGGGACTTTGAGGCTGTAGAAATAATTGGAGCTGGCTGTGCTCTCACCCCCAGCTTCCGGGGATCTGGAATGAATGCCCTCAATCATTGAGCACTTGTTTGGTAATTAACAACAACTTTCAAACTTTTCTGTCCTTCGTAGTCGAGTTCTGTTTTCAAGCAAGATCTAGAGATGGACTCACGTGAGCACAGCGACAACCTTAATGGTAATCAAGATACCCTCATCATCAGCGTCGTCACGGTCTTGTCAGCGCTGGAGCTCATGGCAAATACTTCGTTACAGGAGCTCTCGGTCGAGATCGCTCGAGCATCGAAGCTCGTGAATCCCGGTGCTCTGGAGCAAAGAACTACATAGAGTTGCATCGGATTATGTCTCGCACCAGGCAATCGAGTGCAGTATACTAGGTCATGATAGTGAATCGTTCGCACTCCTCGATATCGGATTGCCCGAGGATTCCCGGAATCGTGTAGAAGCGCATTCCGTGTTTGCGTTTGTTCGCCAGGTCAGAGACGCCAAGGAGTGACTTCGTCGAGGTCCATGAAATAACGGTGGAACCCTTCATACCAACAACACCAACTACCAATTTGACCGTCCAGCGATAGCACAGGCATATCATGATCTATGTATGCAATCCTGCCATTGCCCGAGCTTAGAAGAAGGGCCAATAAACACCGCCAACATGTAAGTGCTTTCAAAGTCTTCGACTGCCAACGTCCAAAATGAGATAGACATATGCGATAGCGCGCGGAGGCATGGAATCTCGTATCCTCGTCTGTCAGCCATCCGAATGTCGCAAGGGCGTTGATGCGTTGATTACCGGCGAATGTGAGTCCCTCATTCGATATCGATATTGACAATCCGAACGGACCAAACAAGGTGGTCAACATTATCAATCTTGACGGCGCAGGCCTAGGCGGTGGGCCATATTTGAACGGTGGGGCAACCGGGGGGATATTCGAACAGCTCGCACAGCAGACACGCTGCAAGGATACAAAGCACGATCGAGGGGTAATTCAGGCAAGCTTTAGAGCCATTGTTGACAGTACTAACAATCATCAAGCTTCAAATTCGTGAGACTCGTACTCAGCCTTCTTTCTTCGCCACACTTCTTGTTCGCATCGATGACTCAGGAAGTCTATCCGTCCATGGGCTGTATGGAGCGACGATGACGTGCTCTGTTGTTCTTGTAGGCTCTTCGTCTGTATTTGGCTGGCCAGCTGTGGGTCTCCTCCTCTGCTCGTCATGCAGCTTATCCAGAGGATCCCCAACTATATGATACTTCGCCCAATTAATGGGTGGGCAACGAACGACGTTTTGCGGGCCAGGGATATCCATGTATCCTATAGCACTTCTAACTGGCTCCTCGTCAGGGTCTCCTCCTGAGTCTTTATTGTCGCCATGAGGACCGTCCGTAGAATCTTCCCACTCCATGCTTGGAGTTGGCCCAACGATCAACCCTCCACTACGAATAGTCCTGACTCGCCCCGCGGCTACGGCGTCCACAAACCCCTCTACATCGGCCAAAGCGACCTTCTTCTGTTCCTCAAGAGCCTTCATATCTCGCTGGCTTTGCTGCCTCTGAATTCGGAGGATCGAGATGGCAGAGCGAAGGGCCATGGCATCCGGATTATCGCTCTCGGAGAACGAGACAGGTGGTGGAGGCTGCAGAACGTCCTCAGCTGGTCCGTGGAGGTATGCAATATTGCCAGAAGCTAGGTCTGTCGAGGTCAAAAGAGGCGTTATTGGAGAATACGGAGGCGCTGCAGGTGTAGGTGGTCTTTCACCATGGTGGGCCTTGGTTGTAGACTGATCGATAAACGATTGAGGTTGTGGAGTAGGCAGCCTGGGCCCAGGCGAAGGAGGCATGGTTTAGGAGGGAGATGACCAGACACACCGACAGGAACCCGTAATAGTGATGAGACGGGCGATAACAGCGATGAGGGAGCATCTTTTGCTTCGGTTGCACCTTCTTTAAACATTTCTAGGGCTAATATAGGGTTGCTATCTCCTTCATGTCTCCCTCGACACCTCAGGTCAAGCATTCCTCACAGAGATTCGATCTCTTGTGCGCGCCAACGTCTATCGATTAACATGGTGGGAATGCTGAAGGACGCATGATGTCGGGAAGGGAGAATGAGTGCTACTGAAGACGTCGTGTCCACGGACGCCGTCGCTCGCCTCAGCCGCTTGACAACACCGCCCATTTATATGTTAATCTCAACTACGATCGAACGGTCAACGATAAAGTTTCAAACCTACATTCTATTTCTTAAGAAATCGATAAAACAAATCGTCTCGATTACAGAACATTAAATCAGCAGTTTCTAATAAGAGAGGTCTCCTGCACAAGCGGGTTAGCACTGCTTTGAGCCCACCTTTGACTTTCTTCGCCTCGCTCCTGAAGGATGCGATGTTACACAGGGATTTAGCGTTCTAGCTACGCCAAATGTCTGCTAATTAGTGGTGCCTCTGGAAGACTTGAAAGAAAACGATAATACTCTGGCGATTATAAATTCATCCTCCTGTCTTCTCATAGATGAATTCCATAAGATCGAATCTGGATAAAGGCTCACCGAACTGGATTAGAATACTACCTTAGAGCAACTACAGCCGCAGACTATCATGGACAGCGCTCACACTTCCAAACCCGCTGTCATACGCACCGCCATGGATGCGCTTCAATCTGGCTACAACGATCTTATGTCTAGCAGCCAGGAAGACTTAGACGTAGCACGTTTGGCGACGATAGCCAAGGCACGGGACCTTATTGCAAGTCTGGAAACACCCCTCGAATCTATCATCTGGATGGCCTGGGCCGAAGTGTGGTTTCCCCCCCCTCAGTTCATCCTCCGTTCCTGACACTAGAACTGCTCAGCCGTCGAGGCTTGTTGCAACGCGGGTTGCCATTGACCTTGCTCTGTTTGAATACCTATCTGCAGATAAGGGAGTCCCAAAGACAAAAGAACAGCTTGCCTCCAAGGCGGGTGCGGACCCCAATTTGATCGGTACGCCTCTCATCAAGATCTTGAGCATTCATACTGACTGAGCAGGCCGTATTTTGAGGCATCTCGCCTCCATGCGTGTAATCGAAGAAACAGCTGCCAATACGTATAAAGCTACGCTGCTCTCCGAAGCTCTCACGATCCCCAAATACCGAGACGCTATCCCTTTTTGGTATGCATTGGTCACAGTCTGTTGTGTCCATACACTGGCTGAGAGCTCCCAGTGCCGAAGCAGCTGGACCTATCTTCCAGAAGCTACCAAGTTTCCTCGCCAAGACCAACTATGAGGAGCCTTTAGATAACACCGCGGGTCCTTTCCAATACGGCCATGATACCGCGCTCAGGTCTCCTGTGTGGAGGAAAGAACGACCACACATTCAGAAAGCCTTCAACAACCACATGGCTGGTTATCACCAAGGGCGACCAAGCTGGATGGATCCCGGCTTCTTCCCCGTAAAAGAGCGTGTCGAACAGGGTATGACGCGCAACAACAAAGACGTTGCCATCGTGGATGTAGGCGGAGGTATGGGCCACGACATGGTAGAGCTGAGGAACAAACAACCCGGAATTCCCGGCCGCTTCATCCTCCAAGACCTGCCTCAAGTCATTGAGCAGATCTCGCAACCGCTCAAAGGCATCGAGGCGATGGCGCATGACTTTTACACCGAGCAACCTGTCAAAGGTGGGACAACCGTAAAGCCCTTCACACTGCCCCTTTTCAAAATTTTAACATAGAATTCCAGGTGCTCGTGTCTACTTCATGCATTCGGTTCTGCATGACTGGCCCGACGCAGATTGCCTACGCATCCTGCAACACATCGTCGCTGCCATGAAGAAAGGGTACTCGAAAGTGCTGATCAACGAGAATGTGGTGCCGGACGTGGGGGCTTCTTGGCAAATCACATCCTTGGATTGGTTCATGATGGGCCTGGCGGCCTCTCGGGAGCGGACAGAGGCGCAGTGGCGCGAGTTGCTGCGGTCGGCTGGGTTGGAAGTTGTGGGCATTTGGACAAAGGGGGCGCATAATGAGAGCCTTCTTGAGGCTGTACTAAGTAATTGATTCCTCGAGGCAACAAGATTCTAGCGGCTATATTATCCTCTCAGTGCAACGTCGTCTAAACATGCTTCCAGAAACAAGGTCAAAACATTTATATCCAAATATCAATACCAACTAGACGGTTCCAGCTGTCTGGAAAGCGTGATAGGGTAACACTGCTGCTCTGAGTACTGCATATTATTATTCGTTTGCTATTTGGCTACCTTACAGCAATACCTCCCAGCATCGCGGGTACTCCGTACCAATGAATTCTATGCAGCGTTGTGGTACTCCTGTGAATCTCCTTTCCGCCTAGCCTGTAGATGTGTCCTATCAAAGGAACGACTCGTCGTGGATCAGGGAGCAATGGCTTATAGTATATCAGTTCACCGGATGCTTCACGAGTAAGAGTTTCGCTGAATATCAAATTTAACACACGACAACCAACGCATTACGGCTGGTAGTGGATCTCCGGCCCTTGAAAGTGGGATGAAAAGATCTCCTAATTGGCGCCCCCCTAGTCGCAAGCTCCTAGGGGTCACCACCCACTTGACATTATTATCTACCTGACGTCGAATCTATTTTATCTTCGTTATCTTATTATATATAACATAATTGCGCTCTTTAAGATCAGGTCGCTTATTTCGAGCAATTATAATCTTCTTGAGCTTACGAAACAGCTCTTTTCAGAATCTTAAATGCTCTTTTTTAATTTTAGCTTTTACGCGAAGTAACTTTGCTTTTGTTGCATTAACAACTTGTTGCGTCTTTATTATTTTATCTTTGTATTACTTAGACTAATTGCGTCGAGTTAAATTACTAAGTTCGAATTAAGTACTCGATTCAAATTAGATTAAGTCGATTTCAAAAATTAGAATCGAAAAGTCGATTCAATTTCTATGTTAAAATTAACTATTTAGATCGAGTTGCAAACTTAGAATCGAAAATCGACTTAAAAAATCGATTTAAATTGTTAAGACTTAATATTAGTATAAAGAAATTCTAAAATAAATAGTGGAAAGCTATATTCTATTCTATAATCTCTTGATAGTAAATTATCTAATAATATATTAAGATAATATATTTGAGCTATTTAAAATTAAAAATCAAAAAGTTAATTTAATTATATTTTAAGAGAGATTCGAATTCTTAATACAATACAAATGTTAGATAAATTAATATTATTTATAGCTAACTTAATATTAATATTGCAATATATTTTTAAATTTAACAACAATTATTAACAACTATATTTGTTCTAATTATTAAGCTATTAAAACTTGTTATTTAAACTTATTCTATCTATTTATATATAAAGAAGTAATACTTAAATAATAGTATAATTATTAAAGTATTAAATATATACTTTTAATATATTATTAAAAATTAAAGTCTTTAAATTAAGTAAAATTAAATAAAATTATATAGAAATTGCAATTCTAATATTTATTTTAATTACAATTTTATAATACAAAAAAATACTAAGATAAAATATATAATATAGTAATATGTTAAAATAATATATTATAATTGTTTTTATAATAGTTAGACTAATTGTTAAATTAAATTTCGATTTCAACTTTTAAAATTAATTTAATTTAACAATTTTAATATTAGAAATTAATTCGAAATTTAATTTAATTTCTATTATTTTAAAATTAGATTAATTCGATTTAACTTAATTCTCGATTTTAATATTTGAAATTAAATAAAATTGTTAAGAAATCAAACATAATATTATTATATTAAGATTTTCTATTTTTAAATATATATTATTATAATTTTGAATTTTTTGCTATAGTATTAAGTAATATGCTTCGATTTAAAAACTACTCTTGTTTATATTATTTTAAAACAGTTTATTTATATTAGTTGCTATTTGTATTACTTTTTTGTATTACTTTTTTGTTCTTAAATTTTTTTTTTAAATTTTTAAAAAATATTGTTATATTATATTTGTATTTTTGTTTGCAAAATATCGAACTTTTTAAAAATTTTAAACTAATTGCTATTTTTAAACAAAGAAAATTCTAGTAAATTTATTTTTTGCAATTTGTTATTTAGTAATTTATATTCTAATTAATTTGCAAGTTAATCTAGTTAAGATTTTCTTACTTTTGCTATTAATACTAGAAAAAGAAATTTTTGTAAAATATTTAACAAAATATCTATTAATTATCTATTACTTATTTTAAGAAAGAAAAACAAATATTAAATAAAATACAAATACTAATATTTAATTTTAAATATAGTAATTATAAACAATTGTTAACAATAGTATTTTAAACAAAACTTAATCGAAATTTGTTAATCTATATTAAACAAAAAAAATTAATATAGAAATATAATCTAAATTTTAAAACAAATATATTTAAATAATTTCGATTGTAAATAGTATTTCAAAAATTGTATATAAAAGTTATTATAAAATTTTAAATTATTTTATTGCTTACAATTATTCGAGTATATCGAATATAAAAAAATATTTTCTATTTTTCTTTTGTTTAAAACAAAAATAATCTTAATTGCAAATTATAATTAATCTAGTTTTTAATTGCGTAAATTACAATTAATAATATATATAGATAATATATAACTAACAATTTATTAGAAAAAAGATTATATTAATTTGTTGTTATTTTTTATTTAAAATAATTAAAATAATTAATTATACAAAACTTTTGTAAATTTAAATTTGTTTTTTCGAATTATTTACAATTTTAATTTTCAAAAATTATTAGAAATATTTTGTTTAAATTTAATACTTTTAAATTATATTAAACTATTTAAGATAATTTTCTTAAAATATAATTAAATTTATAAAAAAATTAAAATAGATTTTAAAAATATTTAATATATTTTTATTATTTTAAATATATAATCTAGTTTTTAAAGAGTTGTTTATCTAGAAGTATTAATATATTAAATAAGTATTATATTTTAATTTTGCAAATATTTTATTAATTTTTTTAATTTTAATATCGAGTATATAGATTGTTAATTAATACTAAAGTTTAATATCGAGTATATAGATTGTTAATTAATATTAAAGTTTATAAAAATTTTAAAATTTTATAAAATTAAAAACAAACTTTTTAAAATAATTATTAATAAAACAAATAATAACAATATACTTAAAAACAAACTTAAAAAAATCTTAAATTAACAAAAATTTCAATAAAATAAACAATAGAATTTTGTATTTTATTTAATTTATATATTTAATTTTGTAACTTAGAATTTTATTTTAACTATAGAATTAAAAACAACAAATAATATTATTATTATACAATTAAAAAATAAACAACTTTAAAATATTGCAAAAAGTACAAATTTATCTAGTATAGTTAAAAAAATATTTAAATTTATAATAATACAAAAAGATAATATATATATTAATTTTATTAGATTTGCACTTTTACAATTGCTATTAATAGTTTAGTTTAATATTTATTTTAATTTAAAATTTTTTAAAAGAAAATTAGTAAAAAGTTACAAAAACTAGTATAAAATATTTGTATTTATTAAAATTCTATTTATTTTATATTTTATCGAATATATTAATTACGCAATTATATTAATTTTTAAATAAAAAAATATTTTTAAAATTTTAAAATTTAATAAGTTAAATTTAACAAAAGCAAATAAAACTTAGTTTTGCTTATTAACAATATATAGACTAATTGTTCGGATCGGTTTTTCCCCGAAATCTATAACCTGACCCGAAAGTTATATTTAATTAGACTAAGTTTTAACCTAATATAGTTAGTATTTTCATAATTTATACAATTCGATTCCAACTATTGGAACCGAACAATTAGTCTAAGTCAATATACTAAATTTTTTCTATAAATATATTTTTATAGTTTTGCAAACAATTAATATAGATATTTATTTAAAATTTCAAGTATTTAATACAATATTTAATTATCTTAAATATCTAAAAAAAAAAAAAAAAATAATATTTATTTTTTAAAAAATATTGTATTTAAAGTTTGCAATAAAATTTCGACAAAACTTGCAAAATACTATTCGAAAACAAAAAAATTAAACAATATATTATACAATTTTGTTAATATTCTAGATTTCGTATAGAAAGTTAGTTTTTATAAATTATAAAATAAGAAAGAAAACAATAATACTATTAACTACAAAAACAAATATAAAATAGAATTCAAAAATTATTATTAATATTACTATAATCTAACTGCTAATTTAAGAGCAAAGATACAAAAAACAACTATTACTAAAAAAATAATACAATATAATAATATATATAATTTTTTACTAATATTAATATAGTCTACTATAATTATTACAAAATTCTTATCTTAATAGTTTTAACAATTTTGTTCGATTTAAAATAGAAACAATCGATATCTTTGTATTAATATTGTAGAAAATAAATATTCGATCTAAAAATTTTAAAAAAACAATATATTGAATTTTTTAAAGCTAACGCAAATAATTTAAAATATTTTTTTATATTTAATATTGTTAATAGATATTAAACAAACTTTTAGTTTTGCTTAAAAAATATATTAATAAAATTAATTTCAAATAAGTTTGCAAACAATTAAATAAATTATAATAATTAAGTATTTTAATTGTACTATAAATCTAAATATAGAAGAGATTGTTCTCGAGTTATAAAATATATATTGTAGAGAGAAAAATAACAATTAAACAATAAATAGAGAAGAAATTTTTTTTATACTAGATTTTAAAATTACTTTAGATCAGATTTATCTATAAATAAATTAATTTTCGAAAAAAAGATATTTTTAATAATTATAGAAATTATTAAATACTATTAGTAATAATATGAAGAAATAATATATTTAATAAATTAAATTGCTAAAAAAAATCTATTAATAGTAAAATTTCGAAAATTTGAATTTTAGCTAATACAAAAAACAATATATTATATTTGCTTAAAAAAAAATTTAATATTGTTGTAGAATTTTTAGCTTAGAAAATCAAACTACTTTATAAAATTTTTAACAAAAAACGAATTTCTTAGCTAAAATATTATATATTTTATATAAATAGTTGCAAGATTCGAATATAATATACAAAATATTAATTATAATTTTGTTATTATAATAGTAATACAAAGAAATAATATATTTACTAAAAAAAAAAAAATTATAAAAGTTTTTGTTACTTTTTGAAGTACTGTTAAAGCAAAGCTTTAAATATAATAGTCGATTTAATTATATTTGTAATTATTAATTTTATTATAAAGAAATTTACAAATTAGATACTAAAATACAAATTAAAAAATAAAAAAGTCGATTAATTTCTAATATTTTCGAATTTTACAAAAAATAACAGTATCGAACTTTTATTTTTGTATATACTATTGCAAAATATTAGTATGTTAGTCCAAAATATATTATTTGTTTGTATTATCTTAATTATATTAGTATTTCAAATACTTTTTTTTAATACTTTTTTTTCTCGAGATTTTTCTTTGTTTGTGTTTATTTTATTATATTTAGATTAAAAAATTAATCTATTGCAAGAAAATTTCGAAATCGATTAACAAACTAGCAAATTAAATAGATTAGTTTTAGACAAGATATTTTGTATTATTTGTATATATTATTTATTTGTTTTATACAAATTATTAAAGAAAACAATAAAATTAATAATATTAAAAAGAGATTTATATAAATATAAAAAAAAGATATTAAATTTAAGACAAAATTCAAAAAAATTATAGTAAAATAAATAATAGTTTTAATAATTTTAACTAGTACAGATATATTAAAAAATTGTATAAAAAAAGAAATTTAAATTAGTAATTAATAATAAAAATATATAATATAAATAATAAAGCAGTTAACAAATATAAACTTGCATAATATATTAACAAGATCAAATAGATATTAATATAAAAAAATAATAATTTTGTATTAACAAAAGTTTAAAAAAATCTTAGTAAAAAAATATTAATTCTAACTCTAATATATATATTTTTTATTTTATTTTAATAAAACTATTTGTTAATATATTATTTACAATTCTGTTAATTTTTTCAAATTTTTTACTTTTTAAATTCTGTTGTACTCTACTAAATATTGTAAAAAATTTCTAAATTGCTATATAATTGTGTTATTTCTATATATTATTTGTAAAATAAATTAAATATATATACAAATAATAGAAGCGTTGTTAATTAATTTGAAAAGTATTGCAAATTCTAATTGCGCATAAGAATAAAATAATAAAAAAAATATCGAAAACAAAACAATAATTGCAAAACTATTTCAATTTAATTTAAAAAATTGTATAAAAAAATTGTTTAAATATAAATCTCTGTATCGAATTATAAATATATAAAAAAAAAATTAAAAAAAAATTAAGAAATATTGAATTAATTAAGATTTTTATAGTAATATATTTAGATAATATAATAAAATATTTAATACTAATAATTTTATAGCAGAATATTTTAAAAAAAAATTTAGACAAAAAAAAATTGCAATTAAAAAATTAAATCGATTTAAAATTATTAAAAAAATACAAAAACTATTTAAAAATAAAAATATAATAATAGAATTATTTTCTAAAAAAAATATATTATTTAAATATATTATCTGTACTTTATATTTAAACTAAACAATATTACAATTAAATATCGACAGGAATTTTATATTAATAAAAAAAAATTAATTTATATAAAATCGATTATAAAAATTATTTAACAACAAATTATTTATTACAATAGTTTAAATAACTTAAAAAGAGCTAATAATAATAATTCTATAGAATTGTTTAATATTTTTGTTAAAGAATTTGCAAATTTAAATAATACAAAAAAGAAAAATATTTTAAGTTCTATTATTCTTAAGATAGAGAATTTCGATAATATAATTAAAAAAAAATTATAAACAAAAAACTTAATATAAAACTTAAAATAATATAAAAGAGCTAAATTATAATTATTATCTAACAACAAATAATAATAAAAATAATAAAAATAATAAAAGCAAAAACAATAAAAACAATAGCAATAAAATAGATAAAAATAACAACAACAAAAATAATAATAAAATAGAGAATAACTCAAATTAGACTATTTAGAATAATAGTAAAACAAACAAAATTATTAAAATTTTAAACTAATAGTTTTATATATATAATCTAGAAAATCTACTACTACAAAAACAATTATAATATATTACTCTAATATATTACTATACTATATATTCTATTTTGTTATTTTTTTATATTATAAAATTGTAATTAAAATAGATATTAGAATTGCAATTTATATATAATCTTATTTAATTTAATTTAATTTAAAAACTTTAATTCTTAATAATACAATAAAAATATATATTTAATATTTTGATAATTATACTGTTATTTAAGTATCATTTCTTTATATATAAATAGATAAAATAGACTTAAATAACAAGTCTTAATAGTTTAGTAGTTAAAACAAATATAATTGTTAATAATTGTTGTTAAATTTAAAATATATTGCAATATTAATATTAAACTAACTATAAATAGTATCGATCTATCTAATATCTATATTGTATTAAAGATTCAATTTTTTTTAAAAATACAATTATATTTATTTTTTAAGTTTTAATTTTAAATAGTTCTAAATATATTATTTTAATATATTACTAAATAATTTACTATTAAGAGATTATAGAATAGAATATAATTTTCTAATATTTATTTTAGAATTTCTTTATACTAATACTAAGTTTTAACAATTCGAATTAAATTTTTAAATCGATTTTCGATTTCAATTTTTGAAATTGATTGGATTCGAACTCGATAATTCGATCCGACGCGATCAATCTAATAATAGTAGACTCTCTAAACTATATATATAAAGCTATTAGTTCGAAATCTTAAGAATCTTGTTATTATTTTTATTAATTCTATTGCTATTATTTTTATTTTTCTTGCTTTTATTATTTACTTTGTTATTTTAATTATTTGTTATTAAATAGTAGTTATAATCTAACTTTTTTGCATTATTTTAAATCTTATATTAAGTCTTTTGCTTATAACTATTCTTTTTAACTATATTATTAAGATTCTCTATTTTAAAAATAATAAAATTTGAAATATTTTCTTTTTTGTATTGTTTAAAATTGCAAATTGTTTAACAAAAATATTAAACAATTTTATAGAATTGTTATTATTAGCTCTTTTTAAATTATTTAAGTTATTGTAATAAATAATTTGTTATTAAATAATTTTTACAATTAATTTTATATGGATCAAAAAGCTCTTATTAATATTAAGTTTATTGTTAATACTTAATTGTAATATTATTTAATTTAGATATAAAATACAAATAATATATTTAGATAATATCTATCTTCTTAAAAAATAATCTTGTTATTATATTTGTATTTTTAAGTAGTTTTTGTATCTTTTTGATAATTTTAATTCGATTTGTTTTTTTAATTGCAATTTTTTATTATACTTTTTGTCTAAACTTATTTTTAAAATATTTTGTTATAAAGTTGTTAGTATTATATATTTTATTATATTATCTAAATATATTACTAATTTACTATAAAAATCTTAATTAATTTAATATTTCTTAATCTTATTTTTTAAATTTTTCTCTATATATTTACAATTTAATATAAAGACTTGCTTTTAAACAATTGTTTTATACAATTTTTTAAGTTAAATTAAGATAGCTTTGCAATTATTGCTTTGTTTTCGATACAATTTTTTCTTATTATTATTTTATTTTTGTATATAATTGCAATTTACGATACTTTTTAAATTAATTAATAACGCTTTTATTATTTGTATATATATTTAGCTTTTTTTACGAGTGATATATAGAGATAATACAATTATATAGCAACTTAGAAATTTCTTACAATATCTAGTAGAATACAACAAATTTTAAAAAATAGAAAAATCGAAAAGATTAACAAAATTGTAAATAATATATTAATAAGTAGTTTTATTAAAATAAAGTAAAATATATATATTAGAGTTAAAGTTAATATTTATTTACTTATGTTTATTTTAAATTTTTGTTAATACAAAATTATTAATTTCTTATATTAATATATACTTAATCCTGTTTTAATATTAATTAACAATCTATATATTCAATATTAAGAGAAATAAATTTATTAAGATATTCGCGAAATTAAAATATAATATTTATTTAATATATCAATACTTCTAGATAAACATCTTTCTAAGAACTAAATTATATGTTTAAAACAATAAAGATATATTAAATACTTTAAAAATTTATATTAACTTTTTTACAAATTTAATTATATTTTGAAAGAACAATTTTAAATAATTTAATACAATTGAAAAATATTAAATTTAAACAAAGTACTTTTAACAATTTTCGAAAATTAAAATTATTAATAATTCGAAAAAACAAATTTAAATTTACGAAAATCTTGTATAGTTAATCTTTTTAACTATTTTAAATAAAAAATAACAACAAATTAATATAACTTTTTTTCTAATAAATTATTAGTTATATGTTATTTACATATATTATTAATTGTAACTTATATAACTAAAAGTTAAATTAATCGTAATTTGCAATTAAGATTGTTTTTGTTTTTTTTTAAAAAAAAAGATTTTTTTATATTTAATATACTTGAATAATTGTAAGCAATAAAATAATTGAAAATTTTATAACAAATCTTGTATACAATTTTTGAAATATTATTTATAATTAAAGCTATTTAAATATATTTGTTTTAAAATTTGAATTATACTTCTATATTAATTTTTTTTATTTAATATAAATTGACAAGTTTCAATTAAATTATGTTTAAAATATTGTTGTTAACAATTGTTTGTAATTATTATATTTGAAATTAAATATTAATATTTGTACTTTATTTAATATATTTGTTTCTCTCTTTTAAAACAAGCAATAAATAATAAATAATAATTTTATTAAATATTTTACAAAGATTTCTTTTTTTAATATTAATAGCAAAAATAAGAAAACTTTAATTAAATTAACTTGCAAATTAATTAAAATATAAATTACTAAATAGCAAATTGCGAAAGATAGATTTGCTAAAAAAAAAATTGTTTAAAAACAATATTTAATTAAAAACTTTTAAAGAATTAAATATTTTGCAAACAAAAATACAAATATAGTATAACAATATTTTTTAACAATTTAAAAAAGAAACTTAAAAAAAAATACAAAAAAGAAATACAAGCAACAACTAATATAAGTAAGTTGTTTTAAAATAATAAAAGCAAAAATAGCTTTTAAGTCAAAATAAATTATTTAGTACTATAGCAAAGAATCCAAAATTATAATAATATATATTTAAAAATAAGAAATCTTAGTATAATAATATTAGATTCGATTTCTTAACAATTCGATTTAATTTTAAATATTAAAATCGAGAATTAAATTAAGTTAAGTTAATTTAATTTTAAAATAATAGAAATTAAATTAAGTTTTAAGTTAATTTCTAATATTAAAATCGATAAGTTAAATTGATTTTAAAAGTTGGATTTAAAATTCGATCCAATAATTAGTCTACTCGAAACAAACAAGAAGAAACAAGAATTGCTCAAGATATTATTAACAATATATTATTTATTTTTTATTAAAAAACTTGTCTTTGCAATACAATTAAGTAAACTAATAAAAAATATAGATATTAATAAAGTATAGTATATTATCTTATACTTGTTGTCGAATAATTCGATTAAAGTTTTTTATTTAAATCTTAAAGTTTTTTATAATAATAGAAAAACTATAATAAAGAATAACAATAAATTGAAATATAATACAATTAATAGAATTTAATAATAAGTAATTCGAATATATTTTTAATTGTTTAAAGCGATATTTTGATTAATCTAGATTACAACAATACAAAATAATATACTAGCAATAAAAGGAAAATATAAATTAGTTAAGCAAAAGTTTGATTATATTTTAATCGATTTAGATCTTTTCGAACAAATTGATACAAGTACTAATATGTTAGCAATTAGATTATGATTGTATCTAGATTTGTTTATAAGTATTGTACTCTCTAGAAAATATAATTAAATCAAATTATTTTAACTTTTGTATATTAAATCTTGCTTTAACGTATTTTTTTTATCGACAATTAATATATTTTATATATTTTATATATTGTCTTTTTTATTATTTTTGTTAACTATATCGATTTCGACTTTCTTGTAGTATTTGCTAGTATCGCTAATAATATTCTTTTATATAAGACTAGAAGTATAGATTAGAGTCTTAAGTTGCTTTTTAAAATTAATATTGTTTTTTCTTAGTAATAATAAAGTTAGATTCGTGTTACAAGCTTATTTAAGCTATATTAGTAGTCTAGATTCTATATCTTTAAAACAAATCTATTATTATATTTAATATGCTCGAGAAGCAAACATTCTAAGTATAATATTTAATATACTTAACAAGCAAGTATTGCAAGCAATTATATTTGTTATACTTAACAAGCAAGCAAAACAAGCAATTAAGATTTTCTTAATATATAGAAACTAGAATACAATTTTTTTATAGATTGTGTTTAATTTATTTTAAGTCTTAACTTACTATTATAACTACTAAGATTGCAGTTTTTTGTAATTAAGTAATTGCAAGTATTGTCTAAAGATATCTACAAATCTCTCTATTAACAAAACTATTTCTAATATTTTTGTAAAAAGTATTAATATAATATTTTGAATATTCTAAAAATATCTATATTATATTAATGTATTTCTATTTTAAATATTAATTTATTAATACTATATCAATTATCGATTATAGAAGACAACAAAATTAAGTAGAATTAACAAATTTAATATCTATTATAGAAATTGTATTAATCTAAAAAACTAATTTATATAAATAAATATCTATTTTATTTTTTATTCTATTTTAGCAAATTAGAAAACAATTTTTGTATTAATTTTTCTCAAAAAAAGAATTTAGTATTAATTTAAATTAAACTTACAAAAATATTTAAAAAATAATAGCAAAATTTTTTATATAATATTTATAGATTTTAATAACTTTAAAAAAGAATTTCGAATTTTTTTTAAAATATTTAACAAAAAACAAATTGCAAAAAAAATAATTTAGTATCTAATTTAACAAATCTCTATAGCAGATTATATAGTTAAATTTTAGAAATATATTAATTTAATCGAGTAAAACAATATTATATTTATAATAATATTTTAATAAAATTTAAAAAACAATTTAAAGAACAAAATTATATATAACAGAAGAATTCTTAGCAATATATTTGATTTTATTAAAATAGCTATTAATTTTAACAACAAACTATACAAAAAAGCTATAAAAAAATTACAATTAATTTCGAGAAAAAACAAAAATCTTTTTTAAATTAACAATTAAATATTAGCAAAAAAAAATTTGTTCTAATTAGAAATACAATAATTTAGATTATCAAAAATCTATATTTATAGAATTGAATTTTATTTAACAATATAAAAAAAAGAATTTTAGAAAAAAGTAAAATAACAAATTTTAAAAAATATACTATTTATATAACAAATTAAATTATTTTGCAAGAGATTGTCGATTATAGAATTTAATAAATTGTTAATAGATCAATACTATATTAAAAGAGATATTTAATAGTTAGAACAATATTAGAAAACAAATTGATATAATAACAAATATTTTCGAGATTAAATTAAACAACAACTACTATTTGATAGAAAATTTAAATTAATTCTAGAAAATTCTAGATAAAATATTATTAAACAAAAAATTTATATCTATACAAAAAATTAGTTAAATATTTAATAAAATTATAAAAGTAAAATAATTAAGAATACTATACTTTTATTTAGTAACAAATTCGAATAACAAATATAATTAAAAGAATTTTTACAAATATCTAGACAATATTATAAAGTATTCTAACGCTTTAGCTAGCTTATTAAGAGAAAGAAAAATATATTAAATTGTAGACAAATATAAAAAAGCACTAGAAAGCAACACTACTATAAAAAAAGATATTTTCGATAAAATTAAACAATAATTGAGCAATATAAGTTTATCTTAAAAAAAGATAGAAAAAGCAAAAAAATATACAATATTTAGTTAAACAATTTGCTATAATAATTTATACTAAACTTATCTAGAAAACAAAAAAAAATTAATTGATTTTCTAAAAAGTTAAAATTATTAATTTAGTATAGAAAGAAAGTTTAATACAAATAGATATTTATAGCAGAAATCTTAATACAAAAACAAAGAAAAGTTTAAATTTTTTAATAAAAAGTATATTAGAAAAATACAATATATTAGTTTAATAATAGCAACTAAATTTAACAATATATATACAATATTTTATTATATTAGTTAAGATTAATAATTGTCGATTTATTATAATAGTTAATTCTAATATAATAGATAATTTTATAGTTAAAACTTTTGTTAAAAGAGAAGAATATTTTATTTAAAGAAAGTCTAATATATACAATCTAGTAATTGTAAATAAAAATCTATTATTTGACAAAAATAAAAAAGTAAATAAAGAAACAAAATTACTATTAATAGCTATTTAACAATATTACAAAAAACTAATTTTTAATATAATAAAAATAGTTATTTATAATATTGTTCTAGAAATATCTTAATTAAAGCAGCACAATTTAAAAATTAACTAAAATATACAAATACTTAGATTTGTACAATATAATTATATAATTTATATTTAATCTATATATTAATAGTATTCGATAATAAATTAGAAATTAAATTAAAAATTAATTGCAAATAGCAAATTTTCTAAAAAATTTAAATTATTTAATATAGCAAAAAAATTGCTAAAGTATATATTACAAATATATAACAATTAAAAGTATCTATTTAAAAAAAAAAACAATAGAAACTTTTTCTAAATATTAATTGTAAAATTATAAAATTAGATTTAAATTAGACAAACAATTTATATTTAAATTTATATATATTTTATTTAAAAAAAAGCTCGAAGTATTTCGCGAATATCTAACAAAAAACAAAAACAAAATTATTAAAAAATTTCAATTATAAATAGAATATTCGATTCTTTTTGTATTAAATTTTTTTTTTTTTTTTATCTATATATTAATTATCGAAAACTAAATAATATTGTATTTAAAAATCGATATTTACTATTTAATATTAGCAAACTTTAAAATTAACTATTCGAAACAAAATATTTTATTAAACTAAATTTACAAAAAAGTACAATTAAATTAGAATAAAAATAAAGAAAAAATAAAAAACAATTTTTTGTATATAATATAAATTATATAAATATACGTTTAACATTGTTCAAATTTACAAATATTTCGACAATATATTAGAAAATAATTAATAATATATTACAAATATATTTGAATCGATTTGTTATAATATATTTAAACAATATTATAATATATTTAAAAATCTTAAAAAAGTATATTAATTATATTTTTAAAATTTTGAAATATCTTAATATAAGAAACTTATATCTTAAATTAAAGAAATACAAATTCTATTAAAAAAAAAAAAATCTAGAATTTGTTGTTAAACAATATAGAATATATATAGATTTTAAGAAACTACAAATAGTTAAAAAATAAAAACTATTAACAAATATTAAAAAAATATAATTCTTTCTAGATTTTATAAACTACAATAAGAAGTTTATTAAAAACTACTTAATAAATATAATACTACTAACAAATTTTATTAAAAAAAATACGCTATAAATATAAAAATCTATAGAAAAGAAATTATTTTAGAATTTTAAACAAAAATATTTAAAAAAATTAGTATTAAAAATATAGAATTTGCAATTGTTAAATAGAATTGAAATCGATATATTAAATTTAGCTATCAATATATATTTTAATTAAAAATATAAAAATATTTAATATTTAATAATATATCTTTCGAGAAAACTCTTATTAGTTAAACAAAACTATAATATCTATAATAAAAAACTATTTACTATAGTAGTTTTCTTAAAGTTATAAAAAGTATATACAAAAAAATTATTGGAATTTACAATTTTTATAGATTATAAAAATCTTGTATATTTTATTATTATTAAATAGTTAAACAAAAAACAAATACAATAGTTAGAAAAATTTAAATAGTACAAGTTTAAAATATAGTATATTTTAGATAAAAATAATAACAGAATAGATATATTTAGTAAAAGAAATAATTATATAGAAACAAAAAAATTGTTTAATTATAATATATTTAAAATTAACAAAAACAAATTATTATTAGCAAACAAATATAAACTAAATATTATACTATAAATACTTTAAGATAATATAAAAGAGTTTTCTATAAAAAAAGAATTTTTTTAAATATTTATTAACAAAATTAATAAATATATAAAAAAGTATTATAATAAATTATTGCAAAAATATTTAAAAGTAACAAAAATCTTTTAGTTTTTATATTAGTATTATTAGTTTTTACAAATAAGATAAGTTGTTAAAATATATATTAAACAATATTTTAACTATTAGTAGAACAAATATAATATATATACAAATTATAACAAAATTTAATATTAGAAGTTATCTAAGTTGCTATAAAATAAAATTATAATAGATTTTATTATTAAGTTGTTTAAGTCGACAAATTTAACAGTTAGTAAATAAATATAATTTAATACTAGTAATAATTAATAAGTTTATTAAGTACTTATATATTATTGTATACAAAGAGAAATTTAATATAGAACAACTAAGATATATTATATTAAATTAATTTATATAATATTATAATATATTTAAAAAACTAATTAATAATAGAAACAAGCTTGTTATATCTAACTATTAATAGATATTTCTTTTAATATTAGATACAAGATTTCGAATATTAATTATCTACTATTTAATTAGATTGATCGCTCGGTTCCAATAGTTGGAACCGAATTGCATAAATTATGAAAATACTAACTATATTAGGTTAAAACTTGGCCTAATTAGGTATAACTTTCGGGTCGGGTTATAGATTTTAGAGAAAAACCGACCCGAACGGTCAGCCTATATTTAATTATAAATAGATAGACAAAATAAATAAATCAGAGTTTTAAACAATATCTAAAATACTATATTAACAATATTTATAGTAATTAAATATTACATCTATTTATAGTATAACTAATATTTAATGCAAAGATTTCGAATACTACTAAAATAACTCTATTTTTTGTTAATTATAATAAAAAATTTAATTTCTTTAAAAAAAAATATATATACTTGTTAGTACAATTAGCTATTAAAAAAATAACAATACTAAAAAAAATATAAAACAATATTTTAAAAATATAGAAAAACTTAATTAAATATTAAAATAAAAAACAAAAAATAGTATTTTAGCTAAAAAAAAAAAGATAAAATATATTTTTTTATAAAAAATCTTAGAACAAGAAAATTAAACAAAAAATTATATTATATTAAATGTCGAATTGTTTTTTGTTAAAAAAACCAAAAAATTAGTTAATTACAAACTTAATTTATTTAAAAATATTAAAGTTTTTTTAGTATTTTATATTTTATTGTTAGAATTAGAATTAGCAAATTTAATTATATTTTTATAAAATATTTTTTATTTCTATTTGCAAAAAAAAAACAATTTAAAATCGAGAAAATTCTAAAACAAAAAAATCAAAAGTATCTTATCAAGTAAAAAAAATATTCTATTTTAGAAAATATATAAAAATTAGAGAAAATTTTTAAGTATTGTTAGAATCTTTTAATTTTTTTTTTATTAAAACAAAATATAAAAATAGTATTTTAATTTTAATTAATTAAAAGTTAAAACTATTTATTTAATATATTAAATAATAATTTAGAAATTTTTGCAACAAATTTAATAAAATATATTTTATTTATTTTTAAGTTGTTAATATTCTTTTATTTTGTTACAATTATTTCTTTTTTCTTATTTTTTAGAAAATTAAACTGTTTTTTTAGTTAACTTAGTTTAGTATATATCTTGCGTACTTCTTTTTTTAAATATATTTGTTCTTTGTAAATTTATTTAATTAAAGTTAAAAAAATTGTTAAATTACAATTACAATTAAATTGTATACATTTTATATATTTTTTAAAATCATTATTTATACAATAGATTTTATTAAATATTGTACAATTATAACAAAAATATGTTGCTAAAAATATCAAATTTAGAGTATCGAGAAAATCTTTTTTTTAATAGAAAAAATTTCTGATATTAATTTTTCTAGAAAATATAATAGAAAAATATTAAATTTCGAGACAAAAAGTTTGAAAAAAAAAATAGTATTATAAATTTATTTAAGTTATATTAATAATTTAGATTCTATACTTTTAAAACAAATCTATTATTATATTTAATATACTCGAGAAACAAGTATTTTAAGTATAATATTTAATATATTTAACAAATAAGTATTGCAAGCAACTATACTTGCTATACTTAACAAACAAGTAAAACAAACAATTAGTATTTTTTTAGTATATAAAAACTAGAATACAACTCTTTTATAAATTGTGTTTAATTTATCTTAAGTTTTAACTTATTGTTACAACTATTAAGATTGCAACTTCTTGTAATCAAGTAATTGCAAATATTATCTAAAAATGTCTACAAATCTTTTTACTAGCAAAACTATCTCTAATATCTTTGTAAGAAGTATTAGCGTAACAATTTGTAATTAATGCTAATAGTTTCAAAACAACTAAATTAATTGTTAGATCAAATTTCGGTTCCAACTATTAAAATCGATCCGATCCGACAATTTTAATATTGAAAATCGAATTAAAATCTAAGTTAATTTCTATCTTTTTAAAATTAATTCGATTCAATTCGAAACAATTTTCGATTTTAATATTAGAAATTAAATCAAATTGTCAAGAACGTTAAGATTACTAAGAATAGTATAAAATAAGTTTAAATTTAGATTTTTTATTATTTTTTAGATAATATACAATAGTAATATATAATATAAAAACAATATACTATATTTATTAATTATTACTAAAATAATAAAATTTACTAAAAATTAAACTGATCGTTCGGGTCGGTTTTCCCCCGAAATCTATAACCCGACCCGAAAGTTATATCTAATTAGGTCAAGTTTTAATCTAATATAGTTAGTATTTTCATAACTTATGCAATTTGGTTCCAACTATTGGAATCGAACAATTAGTCTAATTATTCTTAAATTTCTTAATATATTCTAAATAAAAAAATATAATATATAAATTAGAAATAGTATACAATTTCTTAAATTTAAATTTAATTACTGTATAAAATACTATTTGTTAGATTAACAATTATTAAAGATTTTTAGCAATTAATATAAGCAATCAGAATATTTATTTTCGAAATTTTATAAAATTAATATCTGTTAAATAAGTATCTCTGTACTTTTGAAATTTGCTATTAAAGAAAACTACAAAATAGTTGTAATATTGTTTAAGCACTTTGTTATACTAAATTGATTAAAAAAAAACAATAGATATCTAGTTTGTACTGTAGACAATAATATAATTATAGATATTGTAGCTATTATTTTTGATAATTACAACAAATTCTATACAAAACTTAAACAAAAATTTTCGAATATAAAATAACTTAAAAAGCAGATATATTTAAAATTTAGACAATAAGTTAAGTATTTTAACTTGCAAAAAATTAACAAGTTATTGCTTAATAGAAGTATTAATTATATTATTAATTTTGTTTTAGAAATAACTTCTTTAGCTAAAAAAGTCTACAATATATTTTGTTAAAAAAAAGAGATTATTAGAGTCTATCTAAATAATATAAAGAACAAAAATTAAATTAACAATAGTATTTTACAATATATTGTTTCTATTTTTATAGTTAAGAAGTCTAATAGAGATTTACGTATCTATATAAACTATAGAAATTTTAACGCTTTTACAATTAAAAATTGCAATACTTTATTGTTAATTCGAGAAACTCTGCAACAATTATACAAGATTAAATACTATAGTAAGTTCAATATTACTGCTATCTTTAATAAAATTTAAATATATTTTAATTACAAATATAAGATAGTCTTTATTATTTGTTACAATCTGTTTAAGTATATTATAATATCTTTTAAATTGTATAATATTTCGACTATATTAGACTGACCGTTCGGTTCCAATAGTTGGAACCGAATTGCATAAATTATGAAAATACTAACTATATCAGGTTAAAACTTGGCCTAATTAGGTATAACTTTCGGGTCGGGTTATAGATTTTGGGGAAAAACCGACCCGAACGGTTAGCCTAGACTATATTTTAATTTTTTATTAATAAGATTTTCAGTTTCTATCTAAACAATTTCTGTATTATCTATATAAATAATATTTTAGTCTACAATAATATCGAAAAAAAATATAAGAATTATATAAACAAAGTTTTTGCTAAACTTTATAATACAAATTTTTATCTAAATATTAATAAGTATATTTTCTTTATTAAACAAGTTAAATATTAAAATCTAATTATTACTATTAAAAAGATTTGAATAGATTTCGAGAAAATTAAATGTATTTTTAAGTAGAAAACTTCTATCTATATATACAATATATAGATTTCTCTAGAATTTGTTAACTTCTATTAATAATTTATCTATAATTATTTGAATTTAATTAAATCTTTGTTAGTATTTAATAAGCTCGAGAACAAGAATTTTAGTTTTCTATAACAATTTAACAATTTTGAAGATCTTGTGTTCAAAACTTTAAAAAAAAAAAATCAATTAATCTATTTTTTATTATTTCGATTTCGATTTAGAAATCTGAATCGAAAGTAATATTTTCGATTTTGTAATTGCTATTGTATTCTTGCAAATAGATTTAAATAAATTACTCTATTTAATAATCTATATATTTAAAATTATATTATTTGCAAAGTACAATTACAAAATTTATAATAAAAACTTGTTAACTATTGTTTGCGCTTTAAGAAATAATATTTAGAATATATCAATATATTTATTAAGTAGTCTATTAAAATTATTATCGACTATTGCAATTTAAAATATTTTATAACTATTAAGCAATTTAATTGTTGTTAAGTTTGCTAAATTAAGTTTTTGTTTAATTTTAATTTTAAAATTATCTATTAATTAGATATACTAGATACAAAATCAAATAATCTAATTAAACAATTGCAGAATTTGTTTTCTAACAAAAACAATTTTTGCAATTAGTTTTAATAACAAACAATTTTTAAACAATATAACTTAAAATCGAGTATAGTTAAAACTATTATATTAGTTTTGCTACTATTAAATATTATCTATAATTTAGTAATAAAGTTAGTTTGTTTGTTTCGAAACTCTATTAAGTCTAAACTAATTGCTAACAAAAAAATTGCAAAAGTTTGCAAAAAATTTACTTCAATTTTGCTAACAACTAACAAAAATATAAAATTACTTATATTTTTATTGTTTGCAATATTTGTATTACTTTAATAAGACAAATTTTGTTTTGCTAAATCTTTTCTTTTAATTTCTTTATTTGCTATTGTTGTATTTACAATTTTTTATTTTATAATTTCTTTGCTTTTAGTTTTAAATTCTGTCTTTTTATTAAATATATTTGTTGTACTTATGTTTTAACTATCTATATTTATAATTTTTCCTATAAATTAATTCTTGTTTGCTGTCTTAATTAATTTAATAAAAGAAAAAAAACTTAAAATAGAACTTAATTTCGAAATTCTTACTTAACAAATATTAAAAATATATTTATATAACAAAAAAATAGAGCAAATTATTTAAATTAAAAAAACTAATAAACAAAATTTTTTATTTATTTTTTGTTAAACAATTAAGTTAAAACTTAAGAATTGTACAATAATGGAATATTTAATAATTAAAATTAAATATCTATTTGTTTAAAACAAAATATATATATTTTGAAACAAAAATAATACTCTTTAAGTTAAAATAATTAAATTTTAGTATAAATTGTTAAACGCTAAATACTTAGATCGAACAACAATATTTAACAAAATACAATATTACTACTATTAATCTATACTGTATTTAAATATTAAAAAATATATTAGAAATTGTTTAATTTATAAATATATTAAATTATATTGCAAATATAAATACAATTTATTAAAATTTCTATCTATTTTAGATTGTTATTAACAGAATATATTCTACAACTTTATTATTTTTCTATTATTATATTGCTATAAAGAAAAGATTTTTTAATATATTTTATTAGTAATTGATAAATTATTTAAAAGTAAGAAATTTATATTTATAAACTCTTTAAAAGTTAAAATTGTTGTTTAGATTTTTATTAATTTTGTCTAATATATTAAGAATTTTTTAGCTATTATTGTTTTTGATAGAAATACTTAATTTATTGCTTATTTCTAACAATATCTTTGCAAAAGATTAAAAACTAAAACTAAATTATTAATTGTATTTTATTTAAAAATTAACAATTAAATTAAGAATATTAATATTGTTTTTAAACAATATCTTCGAATATATATACAATATAATTAGAATAACTAAGTTAATTATTTTGCTATTATTAAATTTGTCGCAAACAATTATATTAGCAAATCTACTAATTTATTATTTTTCTTTATTACTAAAAACTATCTATTATAATTAGATCTAAAATTACTTAAAGTTTTTTCTATTAATATTATATTCGAAGCTTGTTGCAATATAAAAAATATTAATAAAATTGTTAAAAAAGTTAAAATGTTGCAAAACTTTTTTTATTAAAAGTTTGTCTAAACTTAAATTAAATAAATAGAGTTTGCTAATTGCAAATATATTGTAATCTTAAAGTTTAAAATCGATAATCAAATTATACTTAATATTTAAAATATTAAAACAACTTAATTATATAAATTTCTAAAATATAAGAAAACAGATTTCTATAAAATTATTTAAACAATTAACAATTATATTTACAAACTAAAACTGCTTAAGTTAATAAAAATTTATTTAGTATTTTATTTATAATTTCTGTATTTTAACAAAAGCAAATTTTTGTCAAATTAACAAATTAAACTTTTGTTGCTTATTAATACTGTTAACAATATTAACAACAATAATTTTTAATACTATATTAAAGATATCGAGATATTATAATACAATATATACAAAAATAACAACAATATAAATTTAAGTCTAATTGCTACTAATTATAGACGCAAAATACTATAGTATTAAACTCTCTTTATAGACTATACAAACTACAACAATAGATTTAAATAGCTAAACTATTCTATAGCTAACAACTGCTCTAATTTTGTTATTAACTTTTATTACAATTATTTAGATACAGTAAAATCTTATTGAATATTTAAGATATCTTCTGATTAAAAATCTAATAAACAGAATAGTTTGTATCTATATATTTCTGCGCTTTTCTATTACTGTTGTTAAAGTGTTGCTTAATATATATCTATAGCTCTTGTTATTGTATCTAGAATTAAGAACAAAAATCTCGAAAATATATTATTGGTATATTATTATTGCTAAAAGTTAGTCAATATATATTTGCAGTTCTTGTTGTTGTTTCTATAGTATTTTTGTTAGATATTTTATAGTTATCTCTTTTAAAAAAAAAATCGAATAAAACTTAACTTAATATTTCTAAATATACGCACAACTATATATAAATTGCTATTAAGATATTTTTATATTATTTTCTTTCTCTATATAATAGATTTAGACAAACGTGTTCGAATATAGTTAAAATTTAACAAATTTCGACTTTTTAATATTGTTATTTTCTTTTATTGTTGTTAATCTCTTTCTTAAATTATATAACTAATCGACTTTTTAAATTTTTTCAAATATAATCGATTTTTCGAATCTTTTTAAATACAATTAACTTCTATCTTGCTGTTAATTTTTCGACTTTCGCGTTATATAATTCGAATCTCTCTTTTTAGAATTAGAATTAGTAATCTTTTGTAATTTTTTTACTTTTTTTATATTTAATGTTTTCTTAAAAAAAAATTTTTTCCTTCTCTCGATTTTGTTGTTGTTTAACAAATTGTTCGAAACTCGATTTCTACTGTTTAATAATTGCTCGAAACTCGATTTTGTTGTTCGACAGTTATTTAATATTTAATTTCGAGTATTAAATTTTATTTAACAGATATATTTAATATTAATCGAGAGTAACTAAGAATTAATTAGAATATTATTTGCAATATATATATTCTTTGTTTTGTATATTACTGTTTTTTGTATATTTTGTTTCAAAATTTTCGATTTTTTTTTTATTCGACAAATTTATTTTCTTGCTCGATATATATCGAAAACTTTAGTTTAATCGTCGAACAATATCTAATATATATTCGATATTAATTGAAGTTTGTACTTAACAAATATTTAAGATTAACTAAAATTAACTAAAAATACCAATTAAAAAATTCGATATTACTTTATCGAAGTTTGCAAATAGAAAAAAAAAATAGTATTATAGTTTTAGACTAGATAGATTTTACTTTTTAATTATTTTTCGAATTTTTGTTTTCTAGTTTTAGATATACTACAAGTAACATCTAGTATCTTAACACCTATAGTACTTATACTTATTTTCTGTATATAGTTAGTTCTATATAGCTAGTATTCTTGTTAATTAACTATATACTAGCTATTAAAGCTCTAATCCTGACAGTATTAAATACTACAAATATAGAATTTATTTTAAACAATCGAATATATTTATCTAGAAAATAGAATATTTAAGATATATCTCTATAATATTGCACTTTAATCTCTAAATAATTCTAGATAGATATTGTAAATTCTTAATCTCTTAATCTAGAGTCTATTCCGAGCACTTATATTTGTATTCCGATTTTGCTAATATTCTAATATTAAAATTAACAAATTAAGTTAATTTCTAAAGTTAAAACTAAAACTTAATTTAACAATTAATTTAACTTTGTAGATTTATTATTAACTAGATTGATCGCGTTAGATCGAGTAGATTCCAAAAGTTAGAATCGAAAAGTCGATTCGATTCCTAATGTTAAAACCAACTATTTAGATCGGGTTGCAAACTTGAAACCGAAAACCGATCCGAAAAATCGATTCGAATTGTCAAGACTACTATTTTTAGTATATTTTATTATTTTTAGTAACAATTAGTTGATAATTTAATAGAAATAGTTTATCTATTTACATTAATTAACAAATTTATTAGAAATTTCTTTTTATAAATATATTACTACTATATATTACTTAGTAATTAATAAAAAATCTAAATTTAAACTTAATTTATACTATTTTTAGTATTTTTAATATTCTTAACAATTTCTTAACAATTCGATTCGATTTCTAATATTGAAATCGAAAATCGAGTTGGATCGAATCGATTCGATTTCAAAATAATAGAAATCGAATCGGGTTTCGAATCAATTCCTAGAGTTAAAATCGACTAGACTAATCGTTCGGGTCGGTTTTTCCCCAAAATCTATAACCCGACCCGAAAGTTATACCTAATTAGGCCAAGTTTTAACCTAATATAGTTAGTATTTTTATAATTTATGCAATTCGGTTCCAACTGTTAGAATCGAACGATCAGTCTAAAATCGACAAATCGGATTGGTTCCAAAAGTTGGAACCGAAATTCGATCCAATAATTAGTCTATTATTAACGCAATCAATCTTAATACAATATCAAAATCTTAAGAATAATATAACTTAATATACTCTACAACTTTTGTATAATTTTAAGATATAAAATGCAAGCGTATATTATAATATCGAGAATCTTATAATATTGCTTAAAGTGCTTTTTGATATATAATTCTAAGAATTTTTTTTTGCAACTTTTTTTTTTCCAAAAAATTATAAACAAACTAGTATCTTAAATTATACTATAAGTATCTATATTAATATATACTCTAATAGCTTAATATTATACAGAACTTATAGAGTATATTAAGTTATATTATTCTTAATATTTTGATATTGTACTAAGATTAATTGTGTTGATAATAGATCTGCAAAGTTGAATTTTCGATATAATTTCGCGAGTTACTAAATAAACAATTAATTTTCGCTTGCAATCTATATATATGCTTTGCACAATAAATTTAAGAAAGATAAGATAGAATTGTAAGAGCACTGAAGATAATTACGAAGTTACTGTAGATCTTGGAAGTATCTAACATAACTTGTTTGGAGGAATAACTCAAATTCTTGAAGACTAACAAATGTAGTAATTTCCAGTATCGCTATGGTGTGCGCATTCTCGATCAAGAGAAAGTCGCTCAATTTGGTCTATTAAGTTGAGCTCTATTATTTGAGTCCTACACGTATTGTAAGTTATCCACATCCGAGACCTATAAGTTTGCCATCACCAATTTCTCCTGGCCTGTATGCCATCTCCGTAACCCACCCGGTTCTTACTACATTAAAGTTTTCACAGAGTCTCTCACCGCTACTCCAGGATTTCTGCGTTGCGCTACCAGACGTACCTATTTATTCTTTTACTTTCACGTCCATGATGGACCCTTTCGAGGAATTGAAACGGATGGAGTCCAATGCAAAAGCGAACGACGTCCGGGTATCCGAGGACGACGACCTGTTCTCCGAGCAAGTCGCCAATTGGCAGCGTATCTTCCACTATTCTTGGACGGAAGCGATAGTCAAAATCGAGGAGCACAGAGCAGATATCGCTAGACCAACAGTCTCTGACGAGGTTTGGATTCTGATGCGATCAAAATTGGACGGCTACGATCGAGAGGCATTCGAGCATGAGTTGTCACTAAATCAAACAAGCCCTTCCAGACCTGCTGCCAGCGTCGACAGCAAAGCCGTTCTTCAGCCTGTTACCCAGGTTCTGCTCAAGCTCGGTAGAGGTGATTTAAGTGAGCCACTCAGCACCCGTGATGAGGTTCAGGCTGCTGCTCGAATGTCAGCAGCTACCAAGGTCTTCACTGGTGACGGCGAGGACGGTGGTGGAGTGACCTTCTGCCAATTGGATACCATCGCACAGGAGCATGTTAGGTCGTATCTAATCAAGATAGGATCTCGATTTCAGCCTATGTTTGTTCCCTACTCTCAGGCCACAAAAGATTTGGACGAACATTCTGCGTACCCAATGCTCGGTCTAGATACCACACTTCCTCAAAACCGGCTGCAAAATGAGAAGGACTTAGTCAAACCCAGGCAATCGCAATATCCGGTCCAGTATTTCTTTTACGGTACGCTTGCCGATCCTCAAGTGCTGACCCGTGTTCTTCTACTTCGTCATCCGCCTACGTACCAACTTGCCACTATCGCAGGAGGTATCCTGAAGACTTGGGCTAGCAAGTATAAAGCACTGGTGGATGGTCCAAGTGAAGCCAAGGTGAATGGGTGGGCCTACTGTGTGGAAACAGAGGAGCATGAATCAGCCCTGCGGTCATTTGAGACGGCGAAATATGAAGTAGTCCGCTGTGTCATAATTCTGGAGGATGGAATAGAGCAGCCGGGATGTACTTTCCGTTTCACTGATGCCGCTGCTCTGGCTTGAGCTGAGCGGGTCCAGAAGTTGGTAGACTTGAATATTTTGTTATTAATAAAAAAGATCTAGTTTTTAAGCAAAGTTGCGTTGAAAAATCTATATACATTATTTTTTGTTTTTTAATTTTTTTCAATTTTATAAAAGATTCTTAATTAGAATAACTTTAAAACTTTTTAATTCTAATTCTATATTTAAGAATAATTATATAATAGTTTTTTTCGTTTTATATTAAACTTAATTTCGAATTTCTATTATAACTTTTATTAACAATAGAATTTTAATCTATATTTTTATTAATAAATTTTTTGTATAACAATATAAATTTTCTCTTTATTAATATATTTACTTTTGTAAACTTCGAGATTTTAACAATTAAATAATTTTAACAAATAATATTATTTATATTGTTAAAATTACAATAGTTTTCGAAAATTATATTAAGAGATTATTTCTTTATATTATTAAACTTAATTAATATATTATTATTATAGATTTATTATAAGTTTATTGTTATTCTATTAACGCAAAATTTAATTATAATATTTTTATTATATTTTCTCTTCTTTATCTCTATTAAGATTATAAGTATATAGAAAGATAAGTTGTATTAGAGCTATATACAATAACTATATATATTACTAGCGCAATAGCGCGTAAGAAAAAGACATCTACGAAAGACTTCCGTAGATAGAAATCTCTTCTATGCTAGAAATATTATAACATTTTGTTGTTATAGAAAAGAAAGATATTGTCTTAATATTGTCTTAATATTGTAATCTATACAAAATAATTTGTGCAAAGTAAAGCAATTGCAGCAATTAAATCTTTTTGTAGTAATATATTTGTAAAAGCAATTAGAGTAAAAAATTCTATTAGCAAAATAATATATTTGAAAACGTAAGAAGTAACAGAGAAATAATATAATATCTGCGAAAGACTTTTGTATTACAATCAATTTAAATAAGAAATCGAAAGAGTTTTCTGTAATAATTGCGTCAAAAAAATTTTGCACAAAAGTTTCTGTAAAAAAACTCTACTCTAATAGAGATTCGATAATTTGCTTTAATAAAGAATTCTCTATTGTAGTAATAAACTTCTTAAATATAATAATAGCAAATTTCTAATCAAAGAGTATAGATATAGATATTGCAAAAGTTGTTTTTTTAATAGATAAAAGTTTCGTATATAATAGCAACAAAACAGAAATTATTTTTAGATAATCTAACAAATATATTGTTTGTTTTAGAAGTTCTTCGAAATTATATATTAAATTTATAGTATTTTTTATTTTAAATAGATTTTGTTATTTATTAAATTCGAAACTATAGTTTTTTTAGTATATTAGATATTTTGTATTGCAACAAACAAAATTAATATATTTTTTTACAATTCTTTTAACTTCGAAAAATCTAACTTTTTTTGTATTATTTTAAATAAAGACAGATTCTAAATAATTAGATTATAAATATTTAAAGAAATTATTTTTAACTGCAACAAATTGTAGTTAAACAACAGAAAAAAATAAATATATATATTAATATAAAAAAAAATTCAATTGATATACTAAGTATTTAATCTTTTTTAGTATTATAAAAAAATTAGTATATTGTTGCTCGAATTTCTTTTCGATAATAAAAGTAGAAAAAATATTATAATTGCAATAGAGTTATATTAAGACTATATTACTTGCTTTTATAACAAGAAACTAATATTTAAAGTTATAGCAATACTTTGTATATATTTGTGCAAAAACACTAGTATTAGAAACTTTCTAATAAACAATAAAACAACAATTCTTAAGAGTAAATGCGAAAAGCGTTAATATTCCGATACTATTGTTAGATACTTCGATTGAGAAAGTCTTCTGCAGATCGATAGCTTATATAGAGATAAAACTATACGCAATCTTATTAGAAAAATATTCGATACTATATATAGTATTATTGAAACTGCACTAAATGCGTAACAAAGTCTCTAACTACTAATTTAAATAAGATATTATACTAATTAGAAAATAAAATAAAAAAATTATTGTCTAATTAGTATACTTGTTCTATCTATTTATTTGCAAATAATATGCTATAGAGTAGAGTAGTTTAATATTTAGTTTAATAAATATAGCAATTTATATTTTCGAAAGAAATTTTCTATCTCGATTAGAGATAATAATTTTCGACAATTTCTAATTTGCTATATTAAAATAATTAAGTAATTTGTAACTCTATTAAACAGTAGTAAAAGTATTTTTTTCTAAAATAAACAAAATATATTTGAAGAATTTGCAGCTTACTAATATTAGACAATTGTATTGCTTCTTAATTAACACAAATAATATTAATACAAAATTAATAGTAATAGTATAAAAAGATATTGTTATAATGTTAGGTCAACAGTTCGCCAACTACGTTCGTCGATTGAACAACTTTTCGTTTCAATCTTGCTTAACTTTTTGAGCTTGATCTTGACTAGATTTGGGCCAAACTAAGTCAAATTTAAATCAATTTTTGCTAGGCATAAAGTCTACAATCTTATATAGTTAGCGTTGTCTTGTTTTTCTTTTTTCTCTTTTGTCTTTTGTTTTGTATATTAAATTTAGTATAGATTTGAGTTTTATTTAGTTATTAATTTAGATATCTCTTTAATAAAGATTTCGAATTTAATTTTTAATATTACGAAAGATTTACACTTCTTGCAACGCTTTTACGCGTTAAAATTTAATCTTTTTAAATATATCGATATTTATTTAATTATTGACTTAATAAAGTATTCAAAACTCTTATTAAAGATCGAACTTATTGTTAAGAAATTCGTTCGACAAGTTACTTAAGATTTAGTCGAAGCTCTACGTCAATTTCGAAAACTTTAGAATCAAATACAATTCAATATTAATGTTACTTTTATTTCGTTTATTTTAAGCTCTTTTTTTGCAAAATTAAACTCAATATCTATAATTATAATTGCACAAATTATCGCTCAAAGTATAAGCAATTAATCTACTTTTATTATATAACTTTTATTGCTTTTTACAAATATTATTGCTTTTATTGTCTTTAAATTCGAAAAACTTCTTAATATATTATAATATAAAAGAGACAAAAATTAATTAAATGTATAAAAGCAAAATCTTATACAATATATAAATGTAAATTATAATTAATATTTTATTAATTAAGTCAAAATCGTCTATGCAAAGTTACGACTTATTATAGATAAAAAAACTTACAATTTTATAAATTAATATTAAATTAATAATCTTTGTGTTATTGTTTTCTTCAACAAATAACATCGAAATTTGCGTTATTATTATAACAATTTCTTCGAATCAAAAAATGTATGTTTGTATTTTTGCGAAATTTTAAAGCAAGACTTTATTAGCTTTGCCAAGTATTACAATTTTTTCTATTAAAAAAAAGAACGTTCTTAAATAAAAAACGTTTTACTAATTGATTGTATAAAGCGCAACGCTAATTTTTTTATTTAAATTGTTATTATATCTTAACAAACTTCTAATAACAAACAATTATTTATCTTTTAACAATAAGTTTAAGCTTTTATTAAGATCGATAAAGAGCTTTAATAATTTAAGTATTATTAATTTTGTATTATAACAATTGTTGTTGCTTTAATTAAACAAAAATTTAACTTTATTTTTATTAACAATTTGTTAAAATTTTGCATTATTATTTTTATTTTTATTGTTTTATTTGTATCGACAATTTTTGTAACATTTAACGAATTAATAAATTTAAGCTTTGTTATTGTTATTGTTTAAGACAAATTCTTAACTATTTTAGAAATTAAAGAAATCTACAATAAGTAAAAGTTATATTATTATTATAAATTGCAATATTTGAGCAAAATTGTTAAAAAATATTTTAATAAGAAATTTTTCTCTCTTTGTTTTGTCGATTTAAATAATATTTTTAATGTTGATAAAGATATTTTGTTGTTAACAAGAAAAGTTTAGTTTCTAAGCAAAGTTATATTCGAAAATCAATATATATATCTTTTTGTCTTTTAGCTTTTTTGTTTTTGTTTTTTTTTTAATTTTATAAAAGATTTTTAATTAAAATAATTTTAAAACTCTTTAAGTTTAATTCTATATTTAAAAATAATTACATAATAGTTTTTTCTATTTTACGTTAAATTTAATCTTGAATTTTTGTTATAATTTTGATTAATAATAAAGTTTTAACTTATGTCTTTATTAATAAATCTTTTGCGTAACAACATAATTTTTCTCTTTATTAATTAATTTATTTTTGTAGACTTCGAGATTTTAATAATTAAGCAATTTTAACAAACGATATTATTTACGTTATTAAAATTATTATAACTTTTAACAATTATATTAAGAGACTATTTTTTTATATTATTAGACTTAATTAGTATTTTATTGTTATAAGTCTATTGTAACTTTGTTGTTACTTTATTAACGCAAACTTTAATTATAATACTTTTACTATATTTTCTCTTTTTTGTCTTAAACATTGTTGTTAATTGTTTGTTAAAATTTATAATACTACTTAAAAAGAAGAAAAAAATTTGTTTTCTAAGAAGTCTTAATGCGTATAAAAGCTTCAAAATTAAAATGTTTTTGCAATTTTTTTTAATAATTAAATTTTTTCTTTTAGTTTAAATTTATTTTGTCAAAAGATATTTAGTAATTTAGTCGCTTACAAGAAGCAATTTGTTTGCAAAAAGCAATTTAATTTTGCTTTTTAAAAGCAATTTAGTCTTACTTATAAAAAGCAATTTACTTGTAAAAAGCAATTTAGTTTTGCTCTTTAAAAGCAATTTAGTTTTGTTTACAAGAAACAATCTAATTATTTTGATTTTAAGTTTTGTCTTGTTTTATCTAGTTTAAAGCAAGAAGTTTCTAATCGTATTTTTTAAACTATTTAAAAAAGATATTTCTTAAAAATCAAATATTAAAGTCTTTTGTTTTTCAAAATTTTTATCGAACGACGTACGAAACAAATTGAACGATCTTTTATACAACTTAATGTAGTTAAGTTAAAAGTTTGTAAATTTGATTGCGTCGTTTACTCAAAAAATGTTAAAATATTTAATATTATTTTACGAGAGATAGAAGTTTTCTTAAATCTAATTAAGATTTTGTCCAAATCTAGATTAGATTTCGCTCAAATTCTTAATTTATTAAATCTTTCGAAACTCTCGCTATTTTATAAAAACATTAAGATTAACACTTATAATTAAAATTATCGTCTAACACTTTATTAAATAAAAAAGAAACTTTATTTAATAATCTTTATTATTTAAAAGAATCTAAAATATTATTAACAAAACAAGAATGTCAATTTAATTACAATTTTATTTTTTAAATATTTCGAATTTCTTGATGTCTTCTTTAAGAAAGAGGCAAACATTTTGCTTCTTTATTGTTTTTACGATTACGTTATTTATTTTAAAGAAAATGCTTAGTCTTTAGTCTTTGTTTTATATAATATAAATTGTAATAAAACTTTAGAATTTCGTTGTTATTTAAATAAGAATCTTAGCAAAGAATTTATTCGAACAAGTTGCTTTTAAACAATAGTTTTTATTCTTTTTGTTAAAAAACTTAAAAATAAATTTAGATTTTGCGTAAATTATAAAGATCTAAACGCTATTATAATTAAAAACAAATATTTTTTATCTTTAATTTTTAAAATGTTAAATTGTTTTAGTTAAGTTAAAATCTTTATTAAGTTAAATATTATTTTAGCGTTTAATCGACTACGTATCTAGAAAAAAAATAAAGCTCTTATTGTCTTTTGCATTTGTTTTAAATTCTTCGAATATTTTGTTATATCTTTTAATCTATGTAATGAATTTGTCTTATTTCAAAAATATATTAACAATATTTTTCGAAAGTTTTTAGATAAGTTTTGTATCGTTTATTTAAATAATATTTTTATTTATAATAATAATAAATTAAAGTATAAAGTTTATATTAAACTTATTTTTTAAAAGTTGTGCGAAGTAAACTTATAAGCAAATATAACTAAATGCAAGTTTTACGTTACTCAAGTCTCGTATCTAGAATTAATAATTATTATCGAAAAGATTAAAATAAATTTGATCAAAATAAATGTTATAATCAATTGATTTATTCTAATTAACGTTAAAGATATTTAAAGCTTTCTAGAATTTGCGAACTTCTATAGAAGATTTATCTACAACTATAATAAAATAGTTGTCTTATTAATTTATTTAATTAAAAAGAATTAATTTTTTGTTTAGTTTAAGAAATGTTAATTAGTATTTATTATTTTGAAGAAAGTCTTTATCTTCGATATAGTGTTTTGTTACTACAATTTAAATTACAAAATTGTAATAAAAATCGATGCTTCGAACTATATATTTAAAGATATTCTCTCTTAATATAATAAAAAAAGAATTCTTTATTTAGTCGCTTACTTTTCTAAGAAGCATAACTCAATTAAGTGTAATTATAAGATCTATAATAAGAAACTTATAACTATTGTTTGCGTATTCGAAGAATAACGTTTCGAACTTAAGAGTTTAATCTATCTAATTAAAATAATTATAAATTATAAAAATTTAAAGTATTTTATGTTAATTAAGCAATTAAGTTGTTGTTAAGCTTAATAAAGCGAATTCTTGTTTTAATTCAATTATTGAATTACGTATTGCTTCAACAAAATCGACGAAAAACTAAACGCTTTTACACGTTGCTTAGAAAATCTCTTTAAAAAAAGAAATACTTTCGACTCTTAATATCTATATTAATATTAAACAATTTTAAAAACTTACGTTTTAGATTTTAAAATTGTTGAAGATCTTTAATGTTAAATTATTACTTTAGATTTTATTTAATTGTATCTCTCTTTAGTTTTTTTAACTTTTTTTGTTATGTTAGTTTCGATAAAGTTAAACGTAAAAGAATTCGACATTAATAACGTTAAATTTTAGTTAAATTAAGAAACCTCAAATTTTGACAAAAATCTAGAAGATACTTTTACTCAAATTTTATAAAATTAAGTCGAAACTAGCAATTAATTCGTATTTTAAGTATTCGAAGCGTTTCGCAATAAAGTACGTTATTACAATAAAATTTCTCTAGTTAAATGTAAAAAACGCTTTAACTTCTTGTACTTTTAAAAAAGAAAATATGTTTCTAATTTAAATTGTTTTTGTTTTCGCATAATTCAACTTGTTTACAATAATGTTATTAATAATTATTTAAAAAAAACGAAATGCTACGAATTAATTAGTCGAACTTATTGATAATCTAACATCTATAAATATATTTAGCGCTTTGTACAAAACTATTATACGTGTATTTGTTTTAAGTCTTTTAGACAAAAGACGCAAAAATAATTGCGTTTTTTTCTTATTTTTAAATGTTGTTAACGTGATATCTTTATAAACTACGTAGATTCTTTATTGTCTAATATCTTTATAAATATTACGTATAAATACGTTTTTGTTTTTGTTAATTATCTTATTAAAATAAGATATCTAGTCTTTATTACTTCTATAAAAGTAAAAAAAATTATTAATTGCTTCTACGTTTACGTCTAGAAAAATCACGAGTTACTTAAGTTCTTCGTATTTAATTAAGGCATACAATTTATCTTCGATGTTTAAGAACATCTTTATTAAATACTAAAGATTAACGTTAAGTTATTTATTGTATATTATCTTAAAATTAACAATTAAACTAAACAAATCAATGCTATTATAAAATATTATTTTCGCGTTTATGTTAACTATATGTAAGATAATTGAATTAAATAACTTTTAAGCGTTAAATTTGTTGTTAATAACGTCTTTTTGTTTACAACTTTTGTTTCGTTCTTTTTGATTAATTTAAGTCAAAATTTACGTTTAGACTTTAAGTTTTTAAAACTTTTGTCTCTTAATTTTACGATTTAGATTCGAATTTAATTAATTAATGTTAAAAGTTTTATTTAAAAGATAAAGAAATTTATTTAGTATCTACGCGATAAGATGTTTGTTGCTCAAGCTATTTATAAATTTAATGTTAATTGTTTTTGTTGTTTTTGTTTTAAATACTTCGCAAATAACGAAATTTAATTTAATGTTAAGAATTTTAATATTGTTTGTTTTGCAATTAAATTAAACAATTGTTATATTAATTTTTTTAAAATAAAGCGCATTTTTAAAAGAAATTCTTTAATTGTCGAGTTCGAACTTTTTACGTTTATGAAAATTTATCTCGTCTTTTATATTATTTTTGTTAGTTATATTGTTATCAATTTTTTTTTAAATAGCGTCAAAAATCTCGTGAATTTATTGTTGTTAAAAATAACAAAAGATCTTAATATATTAATAGCATTTTAAACTTTAAACGTAATAGACGTTTTAATTTTGTCTTGCTTAAGTACTATGTTAACTAAAAAGATTATTTCTTTATCTAGAAATCTTTTAATCTTTTAAACAATTGTTAACAAACTTTTAATAAGTATTATTTAGTTAATTTTATTGTCGAAAGATTATATATAATACTCTATGTTATTTCTAATTATTAATGTCAAAAAGAATAAATAATGTCTTTAATTTCGCTCAAATCTTGCTTAGATTTTGTTTAAATAATAGAGATCTTTCTATTTTGTTTTGATAGTGTTTCGTCACTTTAAACGCGTCTAATTTTGGCTAATTTAATTTAATTTTATTTAGATTTCGCTCAAATCTTGTTCAAATAACAAAGATTTTCTTATTTTGTTTCGATAATGTTTTATTACTTCAAACGCGTCTAGTTTTAACTAAAATAGTCTAATCTCGCCTAGATTTTATCTAAGTAACAAAGATCTTTTTGCTTTATTTTATTTTATTTGATTTAATAAATTTAAATATTAAGTTTCGTCTAAATTTTGTCTAAGTAACAAAGATTTTCTTCTTTTGTTTTAATAGTGTTTCGTTACTTCAAACGCGTTTAATTTTGATCAAAATAATCTAATCTTGCTCAAATCTTACTTAGATAACAAAGATTTTCTTGTTTTATCTTATTTAATTTAATAAATTTAAATATTAAGTTTCGCTTAAATCTTGTCTAGATAACAAAGATCTTTTTGTTTCGTTTTAATAGTGTTTCGTTACTTCAAACGCGCTTAATTTTGACTCAATTAGTTTAAGTTTGTTTAGTTTCGCCTAAATTTTATTTAGATAACAAAGATTTTCTTTTTTTACTTTGCTTAATTTATTAAATTTAAATATTTTGTTTTGTCTTTGTCGTTTCTTGTTTTAACTTAATTTAATAAATTTAAATACTTTGTTTCGCTTTTGTTTTGTTTCGTCTTTATCTAATTTAATAAATCTAGTTATCTTGTTTTGTTTTATTTTGTTTTTCGAAACTTTTTCGATTCTTAATTCTTCGATTCTTCAATAGTTCGCCATATTGTTTTAATTGCTTTGCAAGAGCTTTGCCTTGTAGAGAGAAGCTATTATTATAATGTTAAATTAGCAATTTGTCAACTACGTTCGTCGATTAAACAATTTTTCGTTTCAATTTTGTTTAATTTTTTGAGTTTAATTTTAATTAAATTTGAATCAAACTAAACTAGATTTAAGTCAATTTTTGCTAAATATAAAGTTTACAATCTTATATAGTTAGCGTTGTCCCATTTCTCTCTTTTCTCTTTTGTCTTTCGTTTTGTATATTAAATTTAGTATAGATCTAAGTTTTATCTAGTTACTAATCTAGATATCTCTTTGATAGAGGTTCCGAGTCTAGTTTCTAATAGATATCGATAATATAAAAATTAATTGCAAGAAATTGTAAAACTAATATTGTTAAGTCTAATAAAGTTAATACTTTAAATAATATTTAAAATAGTTTTATAAATATTAAATAAGATTGCAAATATAATAGAAACAAAAGATTTGTTTATAGTATTGCGCAAAATTAGAATAAATTTTATTATATATTGTTTTCAATATATTTTAAATAGTTAATTATAAAAAACAAAGTCGACAAAATTTATAAATATAAATATTAATAATATTGTTAAAGCAAAAAATTATTTTATTTTATTTTTAATAGAATAAAAGATTTGCGCTGTTCGCAGTATCTTTGTCGAGAATTCTCAGAATTTTCTTTTAGTTTAGATCGATGCAATAATTGTTAACAATCTTTTTTCGAAAATCTTTGTTTATTTCTATTAAAATAGTAGTAAATAGAGTATCGAGCTTGTTGTTTTGCAAAAATAGTAATATATTATTACTAGATAAATAGAAAAGAGTATCGAAAACAATATATTGTTTTTCTAACTTATAACAAAATTCTAGTTTAAATTGCTAAATATAGTTAGACACTCTTACAAGTCTAAAATTAAATTTATCGATAAATATTATAATTATATCTGTTTATTTTATAATATCGAGAGTAGTATTATGGTTTGTAAATATTACAATCGATATAACAACAGAGAAATTAATAAAATATTTAATTTTTCGAAATATTTAAACAATATCGACAATTTCTAATTCGATAAATTAATAATATATTTCTGTCGAGATAAGAAGTTTGCTAAAAAAACATAATAGATTTAATAGATTTTTTAAAAAAATATTCTTTTCTATTTTAGTTTGCGAAATTCTTTATATAATATACTATTGTTTCTATATTAAATTTCTTGCTTCTATTAAAATCGATATATATCTACTTAGAAAGATTTGTATATATTAGATAGAATAGCTTTGCTAATATAGACTAAAAAATATTAAAAAAAAACTATTTCTTATTTTGTAAAATTGTTAAAATAAGTATTTGCAAAAAACTTTTTTCTAGTATTTTTGATAACAGAATTTTTGCAAAAAAAATAGTTTTTAATTTTTAAAATAATTTTGTAATATCTATATATATAGATATATAGTTGCAAAACTATTTTGTTAGATTACAATAAATTTCTAACAATTGTAGACTTCTAGAATAACAAAAATTTACAATAGTTTTCAATTTATTTTTTGCAATAGTTAATTTAAAAAAGTCGATTTTTTAATTAAGAAAATAGACAATAGAATATTTAATAAAAAAAATTCCGATTTAATAGAGATATTATTTGCAGACAATATTTCGAAAATTTGTTGTAAATATTTAAGATATTTGTTAAAAATCTTAAAAAAAATTACAATATTATCGATATAGACTTTTGTATACTAACAATATTTTCGAAAAAGACAATATATTTAACATTGTATATAGATAGAAGAATTTTTGTATTCTATTATTATTATATTAAAAAAAAATGTTTTCTGTAACTAACAATAGTAAAACAATATTAATTATTAGAATAAATATACTATTAATAAAAAAATATCGAGCAATTAACTATTGTAATATATTAATAGTCTAATACAATAGCAATAATTTTAGTCTAACAAAACAAAAAATAAATATTTAACTAAATAATAATATTTAGATTGCAAATATTAACAACAATATATTTCTTTTTTTCTTTATTAATTGTTTTTTATATACAAAATACTAAATAGTTAAATAATATTAATTCTTAAATTTAACCAAACTTATCGATATTATAAAACTTGTTAAAGATTTTATTTACTAATTTTTAATTTTTAGTATCTAATAGATAGATCTTTGTTTTATCTAAAATACAAAATTCTTAATCTATTTTAAACAATATATATATTTAGTTTTTTTTCGATAATTTTGCAAAGTCGATATTCTTAAATAACAAAAAATATTTATTAAGAAGTTTGCAAAAGATTTCTATAACTTTATTATTAAAACAATAAATAGTAATTCTATTGTCGAGAACAATTTCTACAAAAAAGTATTTGCAAAATTTCGAAAAAATCTGTTGCAATATAAAAGATATTTTTGTTCGAGAAAATATTTCTGCTTAAAAAAATATTTTTGCAGAAAAAAATATTTCTGCATTAAAAGTCTGCTACTATAAAAAAGATAATATTGCTATAGATATAAATTGCGCATTTAAAATCGAAATAATTAAAATAGTATTTTTAGACTGTTTATAGCTGTCGATTATAGTAGTAGCAACAAAGATTGCAACAATAATTTTTCTAAATTAGTTTGTCTTATAATTTGAAAAAGTCTTTTGTAAAATTAGATCTAATATATCTGAATTCTAAATTAGATAAAATATATTAGAAAATTCGAGTTATATAATATGTTTAAGTCGACAATTTTATAATATATAAATTGCTTTCTTATTATTGTTGCAAACAATAATATCTTAAATATTAGAATTAACAAAATAAGTATAAGATAATAAATTAAATTTGTCTGACTTAAAAAGAAAATTTCTATTACTAGAAATAAATATATAGTATATCGAAATTGTTATTTATAATTTAGAAAATATATTTACAACTTTTTTGATATAGATTTGTTTATAAACAACTGTACAAACTGTTTTTACTTTTAGATTAATAGTACTAACGCAACTTTCGATATAAACAAATTTGCTAACTATATTAATAATAATTTTCTTAAAATTGATAAAAAAAAATTTAATTAATATATTTGTTTTAAGATTATCTATTAGATATGTTTTGTAGATAATTTTTACAAAAATTTGTTTTCCATTTTTGATTTCTAAAAAAAATATTAGAACAATAATATCTTTATTAATACAATACTTAATATTATCTAGATTGCAAACTATAATAGATAAAACTATAATTTATATCGAAATATTAGATATCTAAAATTTAAAAAATTGCTTGTTAGCAAAAATAATTTTGAAATTAGTATTTAAATATATAAATCCTAATTTAATTTGCAAAAACAATAATACTTTTACGCGAATATAGTTTTAGTTACAAAAATTATATTCTATTTCGATATTTTTGCTGTAATTGACAATAAATACAATAATAGATATCTTATCTTCGAACAATATTTTAGTTACTATATAAGACTTTGCGATTGTAAAAGTTTTTCGCAAGTCTATTGTTATAAAAAAAATATCAGAAATATAAGACTTTTCTGTCTTTCTAATACAGAAATAGATTTTTCTAATATATAGATATATTTTGTTGTTAAACAAAAAAAAATTCTGACAGATACAATACTGGAATTCAAATAGAATTTCTAATAAAATAAAAAAATCAGATATTTTATTATTATTGTCTGCAAACTTATTGTATAGTTTATAATACTAAAAAAAATTTGCAATATAATAATTATTGTTGTTTTCAATATTGTTGTAAAAGAGTTTCTTAGTTTTGTAATTATAATTCTTTTTATATTTTTTAATAATATATGCTTGCGCAAATCTATTATTAGATATACTGCAATTCTTGAATCTGCTACTATTATTGTTCTCTTTTCTATTAACAAATCTTTTTTTGTTTGTTTAAGATTTTAAACACAAAGAATATAACTATTAATTCTAATTTGTCGAATCGAATATACTTTCTTTAAGAAATAGAGATTGTCTATTAAAAAATAAAATAAGTTGGACAAATTGCAATAACTGCAACTGCTGCTATTACTATTGCTAAAAATCTTTGACAAACTAAGAATACTAATAATTCTAATATAACTAATAAGCAGAATTCTAATATTAAAAATTACTGTAATTACAAAACTAAAATAAGAGAGCAAAACAATTGATAGACAACAACTAAAAATATTTGTTCTAACAACTATTTTGTTTAAATTGCTTACTAATAAAATAACTACTTTAAATAGTATTATTTAAGTCGATATTTCTGCTTATATTAGAATATCGAAAAACTATTTGCTGTTAAATATTTGTTTTCTAGTTAAAAGTTTTTAAGAAATTCTGTAGTATTGTTGTTATTTTAGACTTCAATATTTAAGTACAAAAATTAAAATTAAAATTATTCTATATTATAAGCAGTTAATTGTACGTAAAGATAAATTCTGCTGTTTTAGTATAATATATAATATTTTGTATATAAGCTTGCAAAAAACAATTACTATATATATCGAATATTATATATTTTTCGATCTGCATTGTTTGCAAGACAATTATATTTTTTTTTAAAAATAATATGTAAAAGTTTTGTACTACTATTTTAATATAGTATTACAAAATATATCTCTAACAAATTTATTTAATTTTGTAGAGTATTAGATAAAAGAATTTTTGCAAAAATAGAAGAAGAAAAAATTTGTATACATATAATATAATTAGATATTTTTGTCAAATTCTTTAGACAATTAACAAAGATAAAAATATCTTAGTAAAAAGTATATCGATCGATATTAACTATAGGAATATTAATATTGCTAAAATTGTTGTATTCTAAATTAAAATAATTGATATTTTTTGTTAATCTAATTTGTTGTAATTGTTTTTTTTTTTTGACAATATTAGCAAAGTTGTTCTGTTTCGAAAAATCTAACAAATCTAATAGACTCTACAAATTATTATTTTCCAACAATATTACTATACTAACTTTTATAACTATCTATATTTGTACTCAAGTATTTGTGTTTATATTCTAAGAAAAAGAAATATTTAATATTATATTAGCACAATATACTTTCTCTATAATAACTAAAGTTTCAGAAAAAAGTAAAGTAGATTGTTCAAAAATATTTGTAAAAAAATTATTGTCTAAAAAAGTAAACTATTTTGTTGTTTAATTGAAACAATATACTACTTTGCAAAAAACTATGTAGTCTATTATTTATTTCGATAATTAAGATTGAACAATCTTAATTAACTAATTGCAAAAACAATTTCGACTACTAGATTCTGCAAAAAAAAATTAAAATATAATTCTAACAATAGATATTGAAACAATCTTAACTTGCTCTAAGACGTAACTTTAATATTAATAATTAATATCGATAAATTTGTTAATTTAATAGATAAGAACAGCAATTTCTCGATTAATTGTAAAGAGAGTCAATTTATTTTAGTTGTCTATAAAAGATTTCTGCTATCTATCGAAACAGAATTTTTTTTACAGAAGCAGAAATTCTAATTAGAAAAAAAAAAGTTATAAAAAATTTGCAAAAAACTTTACTATTAAAGGAGAATTTTGCTATCGAAATAGAAATTCTAATCAGAAAAAATACCAATAATAAAAGATTTTCTAATAGAGAATAGACAATCTTGTATCGAACAAAATTGCAAAATAAAAAAGAACAAAAAACTAGTTAAGATTGTTTAATAAAGCAAAAGCTCTATACTAACTATCTGTAGCAAAAAATAATACTACAGAAGTGCTAATATAATTAAAGCTATTAAAATATTAAGATTATAAATATATAGAAAGATAAGTTGTATTAGAGCTATATACAGTAACTATATATATTACTAGTGCAATAGCGCGTAAGAAAGAAACGTCTGCGAAAGACTTCCGCAGACAGAAATTCCTTCTATGCTAGGAATATTATAACAATCTCAAATATTGTTGTTAATTACTTATTAAAATCTATAATACTATTTAAGAAAAAAAGAATTTTTTTCTCTCTAAAAAGTTTGAATATATATAGAAGCTTTAAGATTAAAATATTCAAGTTATTATTTACAATTAATTAAGTCTTTTTGTTTAGTTTAAGTTTGTTTTGTTAAAAAATATCTAGTATTCTACTTGTTTACAAGAAGCAATTTGCTTGTAAAAAACAATCTATTTTTGCTCTTTAGAAATAATTTAATCTTGCTCTTTAGAAGTAATCTAGTTTTGTTTATAAGAATAATCTAGTTATTTCGATTTTAAATTTTGTTTTGTTTTATATAATATAAGTTGTAATAAAGCTCTAAAACTTTGTTGCTATCTAAATAAAAAAATTAGTAAAAAGTTTATTTAAATTAATTGTTTTTAGATAGTAATTTTTATTCTTTTTGTCAAAAAATCTAGAAATAAATCTAAATTCTATATATATTACAAAGATTTGAATATTATTATAATTAAAAATAAATATTTTTTGTTTTTAATTTTCGAGATATTAAATTGTTTAAATCGAGTTAAAAATTTTATTAAATTTAATATTATTTTTGCGTTTAATCAACTATATATCTAAGAAAAAGACAAAACTTTTATTGTTTTTTGTATTTATTTTAAACTTTTCGAATATCTTATTATATTCTTCGATCTATATAATAGATTTATTTTGTTTTAAAAATATATTAATAATATTTTTCGAAAATTTCTAGATAATTTTTTTATTGTTTATTTAGATAATATTTTAATTTATAGTAATAATAAATTAAAATACAAATTTTATATTAAATCTATTTTTTAAAAGTTATATAAAGTAGATTTATAAACTAATATAATTAAGTACAAGTTTTATATTACTTAAATCTTGTATCTAGAATTAATAATTATTATCGAAAAAATTAAAATAAACTTATTTAAGATAGAAATTATTGTTAATTAATTTACTTTAATTAATATTAAAATTCTTTTAAAACTTTCTAAAATTTGCAAGCTTTTACAAAAGATTTATCTATAAATATAATAAAATAGTTGTTTAATTAATTTATTTAAATTATTTAGTTAAAAAGAATTAAGTTTTTATTTAATTTAAGAAATATTAATTAATATTTACAATTTTAAAGAAAATCTTTATCTTAAATATAATATTTTATTATTATAATTTAAATTATAAAATTATAATAGAGATTAATACTTTAAATTATATATTTAAAGATATTTGTTTTTAATACAATTAAAAGAAAGTTTTTTATTCAATTACTTATTTTTTCAAAAAATACAATTCAATTCAATATATCTATAAGATATATAATAAAAAATCTATAATTATTATTTGTATATTCGAAAAATAATATTTTAAACTTAAAAATTTAATCTATTTTATTAAAATAATTATAAATTTTAAAAGTTTTAAGTATTTTATATTAATTAAGCAATTATATTATTATTAAGTTTAATAAAGCAAGTTTTTGTCTTAACTCAATTATCGAATTATATATTGCTCTAGCAAAATTAACAAAAAATTAGATATTTTTAGACATTACTTAGAAGATTTTTCTAAAGAGAGAAATACTTTCGATTTCTTATATTTGTATTAATATTTAAAAAATTTCAAAACTTATATTTTAGATTTTAAGATTGTTAAAGATCTTTAATATTAAATTATATAATAAGTTAGTTTGTCTCTCTATATATATTTCTTCTTGCAAGTATTTATAATATATAAATATCTTGCAAATACTTTTAATATAGTTAATTTAAATTTTGTTCTATTATAATAGTATTTGTACATATATTTTAATCTAATGCAAAAATATTATATTTAAATCTTAAAATTAATTTCTCTTAATTCTATTTAGTAGCAATTGTAGATATAAAGTTTGATATTATATATTCTATACAAGAGATCTAGTAGTCTAGATTATATATTATATTGTTGCATATATTTGTTTAATATAAGTATATATTATATAATATATAATATTGTTATATTGTTACAACAATCTCTAAGCATATATTAAGTACTATATCTTCAAAGTAGTCTTTAAGTGCGCAATACACTAGAAATATTTCGGTAATTCTAATATAATTTTAAGATAACTCTAAAATAACTTTGAATCTTAGAACAAGATTCTTACAAAAAGAGATAACTATAACAAGTTAATCTATCTTCCTATATATATTATTTTCTATAGATATTTGCAATATATAAATATTTTGCAAATATTTTTAACGCAATTAATTTAAATTTTATTCTATTACAAATTGTTACTTTAAATTCTCTTTAATTATATCTTTTTTTACTTTTTTTAACTTTTTTAATTATATTAGTTTTAATATAGAAGAACTCGATATTAATAACGTCGAATTTTAATTAGATTAAAAAAATTCGAATTTTAACAAAAATTTAGAAAATTGGTGCGAAAACGCACTGAAAAGAGAATATTGGTAATAGGAATTATAATTGTATTACTAGCTAGAAAGAGAAAAGTTCTCCAGATCTAAATACTACTGTGTTAAGAAATATTCTGCTCAGAAGAAAAGTACAATAATTGTAACATTTTCTTCTAATTTTTCTGCTATATTATTGTTCTCGATAACAGTAAATACAAAAAGAACAGATATAGAACAAACAGAATTTCTGTTATTAAAAAAATAAATTAAAAAGAATTTTTGTTGTCGAAAAGATAGTAGAATAATCGAAATATTAGAGTGTATAACAATAAAAAAGATTGTTTGTAATATTGATATAAAATAAAAGAAGCTAAAACAATTAAAACAAGATTAAAGGATTTGTAATAATATATTTTTTTTAAAAAAAATTATTTGTAATATCGAAGTTCGATAGAATTTCTGAAATAATTAAAGAAAGAAAAGAAAATTTGTAATATCGAAGTTTGACAGAATTTCTAAAACAATTAGAGCAAAACAAAAAAAATTAAAATAGTATATTTCTGTTAAAATTTTAGATTATGCAAAGACTTTGCTTACAATTTTCTCGATAATATATAATTTTGCTCTAAAAAAAGTTTTATATTTTGTTTTGTATTAATAGATTGCAATATACAATAATTAGTTTTTTAATATAATAAAATTTGTATCTTCTATCTTTGTTAAATTAATAAAAGTTAACAATAAATAGTAATAAATAAGCGCTAATATTAATATGTTTGCAGAATTCTTAATTGCATTTTATAATTTCTTTGCATTCTTTATTTTCTTTTTAAACAATTTGGCAATAATATTTATCTTAATTAGTAATTGTATACAAAGCAAATTCTTGCGTATATTAATATAGCTATTTATTAGAATTGCAATTATACAATTTGTTTTTAAAACTAAAAGTATTAAAATCGATTTTTTTTTTAAAAGATATCGAAATATCTAACTTAATTAAAACAATTTTTTTTTTTTTTTTTTTTTTTTTTTTCTTAAAATTGCAACTTTTGTACTTATTGTTTTTTGTTTTATTTCTTGTTGTTTTTTTAATTTTTGTTTTCTTTTTTGCTACTTCTTTGTCGAACTTGTCTTTAAAAAATATATTATTTTTATTTTTATTATTATTAGATTCTTGTTTTAAGACAAAATCTTAAAGAAAAATTGCTAATTTTGTAGATTTATTAACAGCAATTCTATCTCTTTTTTTAACAAAAATACTATATTTATTTTTAATATATTAAGAATTATTAATAAGCTAAGTATTTTTGTATACTACAATATAATAATTCTTCTAAATTAATAAATTTGTAAATATAATTAAGTTTTTGTTATTTAATATATTAATTTTTATTGTTTCTTTGTTAACAAATATTTTTTGTTAATATAGTTCTTGCGTAGCAACTTTAATATTACAAATTTTATTAAATTATTAATCAAATACAATTGCGCAACTCTTCGAAAAAAAATTATTAAAAAAATTATTAAAATTAAGTTTAATTAATATCGATATATTATAAAAGAGAGAGCGCAACTTGTTGTTAGCTAATATATTTAATATTACAAAATTGAAGTTAACAAAATTTTTGCAATCGAAATTTTTGAAATCGAAATCTAAAATTGTAGAATTAAATTCTAATAATATAATACAAATATAGAGAAAAGATAGAGAAATATCGAAAATTGTAATTGTAGAATTGTAAATTCTTTCGAATATTAATACTAAATTGCTAATAATTTTAATAAATAAAATATTTTCGACAAATATACTAAAAAAAGCGTATATTATTAACAATTTTAGCAAACAAATTTCTATTGCTACTATGTTGTAGTATACAAAAAAAAATAGAATTGCAATTAATTTAAAGTTGTTGTATTTATTAAACTATTTAAAAATATTAATAACAAATACTTCTTTTATAAATAGATAAAAATTCTTGTTTACTTTTAATATTTTACAAGTTTTTAGTTTTGTATTATATATATATGTATAATTAATTAACAAAATAGAGAATTTTAAATAGACTGATTGTTCGGGTCGGTTTTTCCCCGAAATCTATAATTCGACCCGAAAGTTATATCTAATTAGACCAAGTTTTAATCTAATATAGTTAGTATTTTTATAATTTATGCAATTTGATTCCAACTATTAGAATCGAACAATTAGTCTATTTTCTAAATATAAATTAAATATTTTCTATTCTAATTTTTTCTAATTTAATTGATTTTTTTAATATTGTTAGCTTTTTTAAAGTAGCAATTTTCTTAAAATTCTTTAATATTGTCGAAATTGTTAAAATTATAATAATAGATTTTTGTTTTACTATTTTTAATTTTGTTAACTTTTTTGTTGTATCTATTATATTAAGTATCGAAATTATAATTTAAGTTTTTGCTAAAACTAAAAATTTTGTTAAAATAATAATAGCAAATTTTTGTCTTTTTAGAATTTGTTCTAAATTAACTAAAACTAAAGTTTTTGTTAAAATAATAATAGTAAATTTTTGTTTTTTAATATCTGTTTTAAATTAACAAAATAATTTTAAATTTCTTATTAATTATTACAATTTTTTTTGTATTAACTAAGAAATATATTGTAGATTCTAAATTATTTTTTATTAATTTTATAGATTTTTGTTAGTTTTATTTTAAAGATTAAAGTTATCTTAATTAAAATTCTATAATAAGTAATAACTTTATTAAAAATTTCTTTGCTTTTAAAATTATTTTTAAAATAATTTTTTCTAAATAGTCTAAAAAAAATATTCGAAACAATATTAAATTTTTTTTGTCTTTTAGTATATATTAAGCAAAAATTGAAAAATATATTAAAAAATACAAATAAAATACAAATTTATACAATCTAAAAAAAAGAAAAATAATTTAATTTGTTTTGCTATATTTATTGTTGCAAAGTAATTAATAAAAATTACAATTAATTTTTTCGATATATAGTTAAATATATAACAAATTTTTTTCAATATTTATATAAAAGCGACAACTTTTAACTTTGTTAATTAATATCTTTTTTTAATATTATTTAGTATTTTAGAAAGATATAAAATTGTCTAAATATTAATTGTTTAAAAGAAATATATAGCAATATTGTTTTTTGTATAATAAATATAAATTCTAAATTTATATTTTTTGAATTTGTTAATATTTATAAATATTTGTTGTTTAAAATTATAATAATATAGTATATTTTTTTAATAAATTGTTGCTAAAGTATAGCAAAGTTTTAAAATTTTGTATTAATAAATTTAATACTAGTATTTTTGCAATACTATACTTGTTATTTTCTACTTTTAGTTAAAAAAAATTTAACAAAACTATCTTAAGATTTTGCAAAACTTTTGCTATCTATATATAGTAAACAATTTTTAATCAAAATTAATTTGTTATTTTTAGATAAATTTTTAAGTTTTTTAATATTCTAGAAAAACAAAGTTTTTTTAGTATAGTAAATTTTTTTTCGAAAATTTAAAAACCTAAATTGTTAATATATTGTTCTAGTAATATTATAGATAAATATTTAATATACAATTTTTTAGATTTTAAAAAAATTCTTATTTAAGAAAACAAAACAAAGATAATCTTAAAATATATCAAATATTTATTAATACTCTATAAAAAAATTATAATATTGTTGATATAATATTTGCAGAAATTGCAATAAAATTTAAAAAAATTGTCTATCTTGTTCTAAATATATAATACTAATTTTTTGAAATCTATAAAAGCAATATTTAATTGCTTTTTTTTTCTATAGAAAATAATTGTAAAACAATCTCGATATTTCTTTTTAATTAGAAATCAATAAAACTAATTACTATTATCTACAACAATAATATAAGAGCAATTTTATAATTTAATTATTATATTTTTCTACAATAGCAAAAAATACAAATCTATAATACTAATAGTATTTAGATTTTAAATATTTATTACTATTCTACTTTTTTAAATAAGTTTTTTGTTTAAATTAATATATACAATTTTTTATACTACAAAAACAAGAAATTGAAAAAATATAAAATTTTCAAACTATTTTAGTTTTTTTTATATATATATTTTGCTAAATTTCTTATTAATTAAGATTTTTAATTTTTGACTTAATAAATAAACTTTATATACTAATTTTGTATTAATAGTAATTTGTTAATTAGTTACTATAGAAATCTTTATATATTTTTCGAAAAAAAAATCTACTATATTATTAATATTTTTTTAAATTTTTAAATAATAATAAACAATCTTAATATATTTTGCAATTTTGTTAAATAAATTATAGATAATAATATTGTTTTTTAATTAAATTTCTATTTTTTTTAAAATAATCTCTTAAAAAAGATATATTTTAGCAAAATTTAATTTCGACAAAATTAAATAGTCTTTAAAAAAAAATTGTTGCAAAAAAGTTTTTTTTTTTTTTTACAATATAATATTTTTTGTTTTTGTATTTTATAATATATTTAATACAACAACAATTATTTAGTTTTAGCAAAAATTCTTTATTATTGCAAAAATTAATAAATTGAAAGTTTGTATTTATAAAATAAATATATATTTCAAATATTATAAACTTGAAAAAAAATTTATATTTAAAAAATTTATTTTTTTCTTTTAGAATTATAGCAATTTTTGCTATTAATTTTGCAAATTTTTTTTTTTTTTTAATATATAAATTGTTTAACAAATTTAAATATTGTTTTTGATTTTTATCTTGCAAAGTATTGCAACTTTTTTATAAAATTCGAATTTTAATTTTCGACTTAATATATCTATAATTACTTGTTTCGATTTTAGAATATTTATATCTATAAAAAAAATTGTTTTAAAATTATTTATCAAATAAACTTTATAACAAATATAGACTATTATTTTGTTATTATTTTTGTTCTTGCTTTTCAAATAGATATTTACAAAAAATTACTTGTTCGAAATATATTTTGTTGTATCTATATTTTTTAATAGAATCGAAAAATATTTTCTAATTTCTATATTAAATATCTTTGTTTTAATAAAAATACAATCTATTATAAATATATTACAATTAGAATTTATATAAAAGAAACTTGTTAAATTGTTAATATTGTATTTAACTATTATTGTAGTATAATATTATACTTTAAAAGTTATTTTGTTTTCTTTAAAAAATATTGTTATAAAAATTATTATCTTTTATATTATTATATTTGAAAAAGTTGTTTTTGAGATTCGATATTGCCATCGGCAATTCCGGAACCTCTGCTCAGAAAATGCTAGTTGCGAATTCTACTAATTTGGCTATTAGCTAGCCTAAGGTCCATTTAGCAGGAAAAGTCTTGGCGCTTGCTTGGCAAAGGTTCAATTTTGATGTTCGAGATGCGCACAAACTTTCGCAATGCTTCGCTTACGTCTTTATTTGTTACTCGTTCATACCATAGTAATTTGTATGGCAAAATCGAACAATTCGTGAGATTTCTACGCGCGAGTTGTGCGTCGACGTGGACGTCTTTATTGCGTGGTTGTGTTGTGCGCATGGCAATCGTGAGTTGCGCTCGTAGATTGCGCCTATAGATAGACTGATTGTTTGGATCGGTTTTTCTCCAAAATCTATAACCCGACCCGAAAGTTATATCTAATTAGGCCAAGTTTTAACCTAATATAGTTAGTATTTTCATAATTTATGCAATTCGGTTCCAACTGTTGGAATCGAGCGATCAGTCTACCTGTAGATTGCGCCTGTCGTGGGACTTGACAACGTGCAAGATTAGATCTTAACAAAGCGCGTGTCAATTACACGTCTGCGAATTCTGCTAATCGTAGTTCAACTCTACGCTTAGTTATGTGAAGCGAGCACATCGATATATTAGCTATTTTGATTATTTGCTACCAATAGTACTATTAACAAGAGTTCCGGAATTGCCAATGCTATTAAAAATTTCTAAAAATAAATTCTAATTGCTTTTGTTAATTCTTTTTTTTGTATAATTATATATAAATATAAAGTTTGTTTCTAAAATCGAAAATATTTTAATATTATTAATAGATTAATTTTTTAACAATATTTTTTTATAAAAAGATATAATATATTATATTAACAAAAAAACTATTAATATTTTTGTTATTATTTTTGTTATTATTTTTCTTTCTATTAAAAATCTTTTTACAAAAATTAGTTTTACAATTTTAAAAAAATATTATCTTAATATTTGTTAACATATAATTGTAATATATTTTTGCTTTTTTTAATTTTTTTAATTTTAATCTTTGTTTTTATTATCGAAATATAATTAAATTTGCTAATATATTATTTGCAAATCTAAAATTTAAAAAAAGAAATTTGCATTATTTGTTTTGTAATAAAATAAGAATTTGTTGTTTTCTCTTTTTATAATAGAAACTTTATTTAAATTGTATAATCTATTTTAATAGAAATTAATATTATTAACAATAATTATTAGCAATTGTTTTGTTAAAGATAAAACTATTTTAAATATTTTAAATATTTAATTAACTTAAGTAAATTTAAATTAAATTCGATTTAAATATATTTATGTTTTGCTAATTTGTATAAATTTCTATTTTGTTATTAATATAAGAAAAATTCTAATTTTCTTTTTAATAGAGAAAATTCTATTACAAAGAAAAAAAATTCGATTAATAAAATAAAAAATTTTGCTAATATAAAAAAAAAATCTCTAATAATTTAAACAAAAGTTTTCTTGTTTTTGTTCAAAATAGCAATCGAAAAAAAAAAATTATAAAAATTCTTTTATTTGTTTGTGTTTGCAAATAATTATAACAAAATTTGTTATAAATTTTTAATTTATTTTTTAATCTATTTAAAAATTAATTTTTTATTTTATTTTATTTCTTATTTTTCTTTTAGAATAAAACAATATATTGTTATATTTTCTTTTAATTTGCTATTAATTTGTCGAATTTTCGAACTAAAATATTTACTATTAACAATAATATAATTATTTGAAATTCTAACAACAAATAATTTTAAATTTAGATTATCTTAATTAGATTTTTATTTAGATTTGTCTATATAGTATATAATTCTATATTTTGTATATATATATACAACTTTTTTTGATTCTGCAAATTCTTTACAAAAAAAAATTCTTAATTTAGTTTATTTTAAATTGTCGATATAAAGATTTTAAATTGCTTTTTTAGATAACAAAAAATCTATTTTAGTCTATTAAACAAAGCTATTATTGTATTTTTCTTATTTTAAATAAAATTATTTAATTATTAGTACAATATATTATCTCGAAAATATATAGATATATAGTTTTTAATTTTTTTTTTAACAATAGTAATATAGTTGTCTATTTTGCAACAAAAAATATATATCTTTCAATAGATAATTTTCTTTTTAATAATAACAATATTGCTTTTGCTATAGAATTTTTTAAGATCTAAATAAAAATAGTCTAAATTAAAAATTCGAAATATAATATTATTTTTTAAAATATTATTATTTGCTAATTCGAATAGTTTTAAAGAACTTTGTTGCTCTAAAAAATTTTGCTAATTAGTAGAATCGATTAAGTTTAAAAAGTTAATAGACAAAGATAATTTGTTTAATTAAATATTGTAATTTGCTAATACTTTAGTTATTGTTTAATTAATAAATTTTTGTATAACAAAATTGTTTAATAGATCTTTGTTTTCTACTATAACTAATATTATTGTTTGTAATATATTGATTAAAAATAGATAATATATTTTTTTCTTAATTGTTTTTAAATATTTTGTTTGTTTTTTGTTTTTTTTTTAAATATTAATAATACAAGCTTCGAAAAAGCTTAATTTAAAAAACGTTTATATAAAAAAAAAAAAAATGTTTCAAAAATTAAGAAAAGTTTTTTGTATAAAAAAAATATAAAAAATCGATAAAATCGATATAGAAAAATTAAAGCAATATTAATTTTTTTTAATATAAAAATATTATTAATTTCTGAAAATTGTATAACAATATATAAAGCTAAAAACTTTAAACTCTGCAAAATACTTTTTTTTTAAATAAATTCTTTAATTTTTTTGTTTGTAAAAAAGAAAAAAAACTAAAGTAAATTAAAGTTTGTTAATAGATTTCTATATTTATTATAAAAATCTTTATTGCTTTTATAAAAGTTAATCGATTTATAATTTAATCTAATAGATAGTAAAACAATTTTGCAAATTTTAAATATTTACTAGTTCTAATTGTTATATAAACAATTACTAGTTTAAAAATATTGTTTAATATATTTTGCAAAATAGACAAGAATTTTTTGAGTTATTTTAGCAAAAATTTGTTAATTTTAATTAAAAAATTGTTGAATTTTTATATAAATTCTATAATCTTGTTCGACAATTCTAACAAAGATATTAGAATTGCTAACAAAAAAAAGATACAAAATACTAATTAAAAAAAAATATAGAATACTAATAAGATATTCTTTTTTTAATAGATAGTTTCTACAATAGAAAAGCAAACTTTACAAGATAGTAAAGCAAACTTCTAAGAAGCAGATATAATAATAAGATAATTCTCTCTGATAAACTATTTTCTTATAGATAAAAAAATAACTTTTGAAGCTACTAAATAGTGCGAAAACGCACTGAAAAGAGAACAATAATAATAGAAATTATAATTGTATTACTAGCTAGGAAGAGAAAAGTTCTCCAGATCTAAATACTATTGTTAGATTGATCGCGTCGGGTCGATCAATCGAGTTCGAGTCGATTAATCGACTCGAATCTTGGCAATTTGAGTCAATCTAATTCGAAAGTCTTAACAAATTGATTTCTAAAGTTAAAATTAAAAATCGAGTCAAATCGAATCGATTTCTAGAGTTAAAATCAAAAATCGATTCAAAAAAATCGACTTAAATTGCTAAGAAATAAAGTTATTTAGTAACAAATTTAATAAACAAAAATTAGATTTTAAATTTTTTAATTTTTTTATTTAAATGTTCTATAATAATATAATAAAGTAATATATATAAACTATTTAATGTTTATATAATAAATAGGTTACAACTATTATAGTCTTTCGATAAACTTCGATTTTATATTTTATCGAAAAGTGCATAATAATATATTTAGATAATACATTTAAACTTATTAATACTATTAACTAGTTCGAAATCTTTACAATCTTGTAATTAACTTTATTTTTAATATTATTATTATTGTTTTTATTCTTGTTATTATTATTATTGTCTTTGTACTTTGTATCTTTATATTTGTTATTTATTATTTTTGCATTATTTTTTATCTTTTTTTATTTTATTTTTACTTTATTATTATTAATTTTAATTAAGTTTTTAATATTGTTATTTGTCGATCTTAAAGAATTAAATATTTTGCGATTTGTAGCGTTTTTATTGTTTGCAAAAGTGTCTTTAAATCTTTCAAATTTGTTAATTGTATTTAGATTGTACGTTTTTTTTAATTTGTTAAAATCTTTATAATATAGAATACGTTATTAAATTATTTCGATAATTAATATTATATATTTGATTATATTTTTGCTTAATTCGAATTGATTAAAATTAGATTAACACGTAGATTAGTTATTTTATTTATATTAGACTTTATATATACTTAAATTATAAGAGATTGTATTGTATCTATATTTTTACTCTTTAAAATTATTTGTATAACAATTGCATTAACTTTAGTCTATTTTGTAATATTTTTATCTTTAATTTTCTTTATTAGTTCGATTTTAAAGTATTGCGCTACAATATAATTAATTCTTTAAATATATATATATTATTTAAATGTATTATTATGCAATTCTTTTTTTACTTTTTTATTAATTATTATATTTTTGACGTTTTTTTTATATTGATTTGAACTTGTTTAAAGACTTTCTTAAAGACAATTATTGTTCGCAACTTAATTAGACGCTTATGAAGTATTATACAATTAATATTTTGCTTTTTATAAAGTAGTTTTTTATTTTTAATTTACATTGTAATACAATTTCTATTAGTAATAATTTGCGAAAGAATTAATAAAGTAGACATTTTTCGCTTTAAATTAGTTTTAAAGATAATATATATAAATAATACAAAACAAATCTTTTACTTAATAATATAACATTAGCTACTTAACAATATTCGAATTTTTAAATAAGAAGAAATTTAATCTTAAAAAGTCTATTCTTTTAATTAGTTTTAATAATAATATATGCAAGTAATACAAAATAAATCTATATATCGACTATGTAAATTAAGATAATAGACAATATTAAATATGTTAATTAATATATAATATTTAAATAGAAAAGTTGTCGCAATTATAAGATAAATTTACGCGCTCAATATTAGAATTAGAGTTTAAATATTACTTTTATCTAATATTATTACAACTAAAAATTATTATCTTTATTACGTTAATTATTGTATAATATATACTCTTTAATTATTAAAATTAAATATAAATACGCATATTTATTGCGTATTACTCTATTGCATTATTTATCAAATTCTTAATTGCAAAACTTGTTAATTCTTGTATTCTATATTGTTAATTCTTTTATTTAATGTTAAAAATTTTTAACTTAATAACATATTTTGCTTTAAAACTCTAATAACTCGAATTAAACAAATTAATAATATATTCAAATAATACATTTAATATGTTACACATTGCTAATATACTTAATTTAGCTCGTAAAATAATAGACAAAAAATTGCAAAAAAATATAATAACGCAAGTTGATTGTAACAAAAAAAAGAAATCGATTAAAATAGCTTTTAATATACAAAAAATAATGCAAAAAAATAATATATTAAGCTATTATTAACTAAGTGTTTGTAATATAGAAGAAGCGCAAATACAAATCTAAAACAATAACTTTATATAAAATTTGCAAATATTAAAAGATTAATAATTTGTTAATTTTAAAAATATTTTTTGCAAAATTAATTTGAAAATTTTTGCAAAACAAAGTTGTCAACAAAGAAAACAATAAAAAATATCGAATTTAAGTATTAATTTTATTAGTTTTTTAAAAGATTATTAAGAGTTTTATAATTAACTTTTTCTCTAATAAGTGTATTATTTATTTGCATTATTATTGTTTCTATATAGTATATATTAATATCTTGCTTTATATATTTAGATAGTAATCTTCTTGCTATTTATATTAATTGCAAAATTATTAAGTCTAAGAATTTGCAATTGTTAAAGCAAATAATATAGAATCTAGAACTTTATTATAATAAGTAATAATAAAATTAACATTTAAATATTTTTGTTATATTAAAATTTGAAATAGTTAGCAAGAAATTAAGTATTTAAGCTATTTTACTTATTGTATTTTATTATTTGTATTATTTTATTATATTATTTATTAAACGTATTGTTTTACTATATATATTTTTTGTATTCTTTTCTATTAAATTTAATAATTAAAAAGTATATTATAATTATATATTTAGATTATCTAGATAATTAGAGTTAAATTATTAATTTGACGTCTCTAATTAAAGAACTTAACAATCTTGTTCTATATAATTTTATAAAAGATTGTACAAAAAGAAAATTATTGTATCTTAAAAGAAATTCGAATTCTTATTTTTTTAATTTCTTATACTAATAATATGCAATTTACAATATAATTTTAAATAGCATTATAATATTATTTTAAACAATATTATAAATTGCGTATTATTATTACAAAAAACTAAATGCGCTATTATTAAGTTATTAAAATTTAATTATTTATTCTTATTATATTTAAATATATATTAAAATTAGAGATAATATAATTCTTAAAAAGTTAAAAACATTAATTTAATACAATGTTAAGTATCTAGTTAATTTAAATATATTATTTATTTATATTATTGCTAATAATATTTGTTTGTTTATAACAATATTATAAATGTAAAATCTTTTGTACAATAATTTAGCTATAAATAAATTTTACTCAAAACAATTTCGAACTTTAATCGAAAAAAAAAAAAAAATTTATTAATTTGCTAATTATTATTTTGTACTTTGCAATATATATTTTACGATTTAACAATAATTTTTTTTGAATTTAAATTTATAATATAATTATAGTATTTAATTATTATAATTTGCTTAATTGTTTACAAATTTATTTAAAATTAATTTTATCAATATACTTTTCGAACAAAATTAAAAGTTCGTTCAATATCTATTAATAACACTAAATAAAAAAGAATATCTTTAATTATTTGTATTAACTTAAAATAATTCGAAATATTATCTTTTTAATATTCTTATATTAAATATTTATTCTTTATAATATTATTGCAAAAATATGAATTGTTTTTGTTTTAAGTTAAACAAAAGTATTAAAGTTGTCGAAGTAAAAATCTTACAATATTTGCGTCAAACTATAAAAAAAGTTAACTAAAAATCAAATATATTACTATATTGTATTATCTCTTTAACAATATTTGCTTTTTATACTCTTGCTCTTAAAGTAGCAACTAAATTATAGTAATATCGAAAATAGACTTTAAATTTTGTCTAATATTTTGTTTTATAATTTACAAAATTATTATTTTTTTTTTGTTTTATATTTTGTAAAGACTTATTTCTATATAGAATTTAAAATATTAATAAGATTATATAATATTTTATTAAGTTTTTTTGTTTTCGAATAATATTTAACAAGCTTTGTCGAAGCTTTTTTACAAGCTTTTAGTATAATTTCTTTTAAAAAACAACTATAATTTATTATAGTTTTTTTTATATAATTAAGATAATTAAATATTGTATCGAATACTTAAAATTTTAAATAAATATTAATATTAGTTGTTTAAGAAACTATAAAAATACATTTATAAAAAGAATTTAATATATTATTAAACAATTAAATCGATTGTTACTTGTTTTCGTCTAGTTAAATACGCTAAATTTTTTAATCTTTTAGATATTTTTTTATCTAAAGATTAATATAGTTATGTAATTGATATATACAACAAAATACTAAATAGATAGAATTTCAACAAATACAAATATTTTGTATTAGTTTTTAAAAAATTTTACTTTTTTGCTCTTAAAAAACTCTAAAACAAATTAAATATTAAGACAAATTATTAATAGCAACAATAAAAGTACAAATTTAAATAAAATTTAACAAATATATTATCTTTTTGTATTATTATATAAACAAATACTTTTTTAATTACAACAAACAAACTTGTACTTCTTGCAATATTCTAAACTTGTTTATCTTTTAATTGAAAAACAATATTGTTAACAATTGTTTTTAATTTAAGAGTTGCAATAAAATTTTAAGCTATTAAATTAATAATATAAATTAAACAAAAAATAGAATTTTGTTGTTTATTTTATTAAGATTTTTGTTAATTTAAAACTTTGTTAAGTTTGTTTTTAAAAATATTATTATTGCTTATATTATTAATAACAATTTCAAAAAGTTTGTTTTTAATTTAAAAGAATTTTAATATTTTTATAAATTTTAATATTAATTGTTAACTTATATATTTAATATTAAAAGAAATAAATTTAATAAAATGTTTGCAATATTAAAATATAATATTAATTCAATATATTAATATTTTAAGATAAACAATTTTTTAAAAACTAAATTATATATTTAAAGCAATAAAGATATATTAAAACTTTTTTAATTTTAATTTAATTTTGTTACAAATTTGATTAAAGTCTATAAAAATTAATTTTAATAATTTGATACAATCTAAAAGTACTAGATTTGATCGAAACATTTTTAATAATTTTCGAAAATTCGAATTATCAATAATTCGAAAGAATAAATTCAAATTAACAAATATCTTGTATAGTTAATTTTCTTAATTATCTTAACTAAAAAATAACAAATCGATATAATTTTTTTCTATTAATGCGTTAGTTTTGCATTATTTATTTGTATTATTAACAATAACTTACGCGAATAAAGACTAAATTAATTATTAATTATAATCGAGATCTTTTTTGTTTTAAGCAAAATGCAAATTAAAAATATTTTTTTATATTTATTATGTTTAAATAATTGTATACAATAGAATAATTTAATATTTTTTAACAACTTTTGCAAACAATTTTTGACAAATTATTAATAATTAAGACTATTTAAATATATTTGTTTTAAAACTTAAATTGTATTTTAATATTAATCTTTTTAACTTAATATAAATAAACAAGTTTATTTTAAGTTTTATATAAAATACTCTTATTAATTATAATATATAATTATTATTCTTTAAATTAAATCTTAATATTTATATTTTATTTAATATATTTGTTTTCGTCTCTTAGTTTAAGTAATAAAAAATTATTTAAAATTTTATTTAATATTTCTTAAAATTCTTTTTTTTTAGTATCAAATATATAATTAAAATTTTAATTAAATTAACTTGCAAATTAATTAAAATATAAAATACTAAATAACAAATTGCAAAAAATAGATTTATTAAAATTATCTTCGAATAAAGACAACTATTAATTAGAAATTTTTAAAGAATTAAATATTTTGCAATCGAAAATAATATAAACAATGTTTTTAAATAGTTTAAAGAAAAAATTTTTAAAGTAAAACAATAATACAAAAGAGTAATACAAATATAAATTAAATTAAATAAGATTTTATATTAACAAATAATTATAATATAATAATATAGCAAATTGTAATCTTAATAATATATTATAATTACACAAATCTTAAAATAGTAATTCTTAATATAATAACGTAATTTTTGATTTCTTAACAATTCGATTCGATTTCTAATATTAAAATCGAAAATCGACTCGAATCGAATCGAGTTAATTTTAAAAAAGTAGAAATTAATTTAAGTTTCGATTCGATTTCTAATGTTGGAATCGTTGAATTGGGTCAATTCCAATAGTTGGAATCGAAACCCGACCCGACGATCAATCTAACTACTGTGCTAAGAAATATCCTGCCCAGAAGGAAAGTACGATAATCGTAACAAAAATACTTTTATTTAAGTTCTATAAAATTAAGTCGAAACTAACAATTAATTAATATTTTAAGTATTTAGAATATTTTGCAATAAAATATGTTATTATAATTAAATTTTTCTATTTAAATATAAAGAACGCTTTAACTCTTTATACTTTCCAAAAGAAAAAGTATATTTTTAATTTAATTTATTTTTGTTTTTTGTATAATCTAGTTTATTTACAATAGTATTGTCGATAACTATCTAGAAAAAACAAAATACTATTAATTAATTAATTGAACTTATTAGTAATTTAATATTTACAAATATATATAGTATTTTATATAAAATTGTTATATATATATTTGTTTTAAATCTTCTAGACAAAAGATATAAAAACAATTATATTCTTTTTTTGTTTTTAAATATTATTAATATAATATCTTTATAAATTATATAAAGTTTTTATTGTTTAGTATATTTATAAATATTATATATAAATATATTTTGATTTTTGTTAATTGTTTTACAAATAGATTAACTATTAAATCGGATTTCGATCTTAACTTTTAAAATTAATTTAATTTAATAGTTTTAATATTAGAAATAGACTAATTGCGTTGGATCGAGTTATCGAGTTCGAGTCGAGTATTCGATCTAAATCGAATCGAATCGATTTCAAAAGTAAAAATCGACAATTCAAGTCAAATTGCAAACTTAAAATCGAAAATCGATTCAAAAAATCGACTTAAATTGTCAAGACTTAATATTAGTATAAAGAAATTCTGAAATAAATAGTAAAAAGCTATATTTTGTTCTATAATCTCTTAATAGTAAATTATCTAGTAATATATTAAGATAATGCATTTGAGCTATTTAGAGTTGAAATTTAAGAAGTTAATTTAATTGTATTTTAAAAGAAATTCGAATTCTTAATACAATACAAATATTAAATAAATTAATACTATTTATAACTAGTTTAATATTAATATTGCAACGCATTCTTAAATTCGACAATAACTATTAACAATTATATTCGCTCTAGTTACTAAACTATCGAAACTTGCTATTTAAGATTATTTTATCTATTTATATATAAAGAAATAATACTTAAAAAATAATAAAATTATTAAAGTATCAAATATATACTCTTAATATATTATTAAGAATTAAAGTCTTTAAATTAAGTAAAATCAAATAAAGTTATATATAAGTTGCAATTCTAATATTTATTTTGATTACAATTTTACAATACAAAAGAATAACAAAATAGAGTATATAATATAATAATATATTAGAATAATACATTATAATTGTTCTTATAATAGTAGACTCTCTAAACTATATATATAAAGTTATTAGTTCGAAATCTTAATAATTTTGTTTGCTTTACTATTATTTTAAATAGTTTAATTTAAGTTATTCTTTATTTTGTTATTATTTTTGTTGTTGTTATTTTTATTAATTTTATTGCTATTGTCTTTATTGTTCTTGTTTTTATTATTCTCTTTATTATTTTTATTATTTGTTGCTAGATAGTAGTTGTAATTTAGCTTTTTTGTATCATTTTAAATTTTATATTAAGTTTTTTGCTTATAATTATTCTCTTTAATTATATTATCGAGATTCTCTATCTTAAAAATAATAAAATTTAAAAAAAAATATTCTTTGCATTGTTTAAGATTGCAAATTCTTTAACAAAAATATTAAACAATTTTATAGAATTGTTATTATTAGCTCTTTTTAAATTATTTATGTTATTGTAATAAATAATTTGTTATTAAATAATTTTTACAATTAATTTTATATAAATCGAAAAGCTCTTATTAATATTAAGTTTGTTATTAATACTTAATTATAATATTATTTAGCTTAAATATAAAGTACAAATAATATATTTAAATAATATATATCTTCTTAGACAATAATTCTATTATTATATTTATATTTTTAAGCAACTTTTGTATCTTTTTAATAATTTTAAATCGATTTGTTTTCTTAATTGCAAATTTTTTCTTTACTTTTTGTTTAATTTTATTTTTAATATTTTTCTTTATATATTTACAATTTAATATAGAAACTAGCTCTTAAAAAATTGTTTTATATAATTTTTTAAATTAAATTAAGATAGTTTTGCAATTATTGTATTGTTTTTAATACAATTTTTTCTTATTATTATTTTATTCTTATGCGCAATTGTAACTTGCAATACTTTTTGAATTAATTAATAGCGCTTCTATTATTTGTGCGTATATTTAGTTTATTTTACAAGTAATATATAGAGATAATGCAATTATATAGCAATTTAAATATTTCTTACAATATCTAGTAAAATGCGACAAAATTCAAAGAATAAAAAATTTGAAAAAATTAACAAAATTGTAAATAATATATTGATAGATAGTTTTATTAAAATAAAGTAAAAAATATATATATTAAAGTTAAAATTAATATTTACTTACTAATACTTACTTTAAACTTTTGTTAATACAAAATTATTATTTTTTTATATTAATATATATCTAATTTTATTAATATATTACGCAAGTTTATATTTGTTAATTGGTTTATTATTTATATTATATATTCTTATTACTAATTATTGATTTAAGTCTCTCTTTTTACGCAATTTTCCAACGCGTTTGCACTAGTTAAAATTATTAAAATTATTGCTTATTTTACTATAATTTCTTTGAATTTTATCTTAAACTCAATATTTTTCTTTTATATTTATATAAACTTCTTTTTAATATTGTTAAATTTATTATCTTCTTCAATAACTTGTATAAAGCAAATAAATAATATATATAAATAATACAAAATATTTTGTCTAGAATTAACATATTTAATTTGCTAGCTTATTAATCGATTTCGAAGTTTTTTTGCGATAAACTAATTTCTTAATTTAAACATAATAAAATAAGCAAAAACAAAGAAAAGTTTTAAGAAGAAAAAAATACTAAAAAAAAAAATATTCGAAATATTAATATAATTAAGATAATACAAACAAATAATATATTTTTAACTAATATATTAATGTTTTGCAATAATATATACAAAAGTAAAAGCTCAATATTGTTGTTCTTTGTAAGATTCGAAAATATTAAAAATTAACTAACTTTCTTATTTCTTAACTTGCATTTTAATATCTAATTTGTAAACTTCTTTATAATAAGATCAAAAATTACAAGCGTAATTAAATCGATTATCGCATTTAGAGCTTAACTTTAACAATACTTTAAAAAGTAACAAAGATATTTATAATTATTCTATTTTTTAATAAGTATATTATCTCTTTATATTACTATTATAATAACAAAATTATAACTAATATTTCGCGTATTATAGATTCGAATCTTGCGACTATTTACGCAAAGTATATAATACTTTAACTAAGAAATTTACTCTTTATTAAAATTTTTATAAAGCAATTCGATTTTTTAAATTAAAAATTTTACAACAATATTATATTTTTCTTTTTAAACAAATATAATATATTGTTTTTCTTAAATAATTATAATTGTTCTTTGTATTAGCTAAGATTCAAATCTTTGAAATTCTATTATTAATAGATTTCTTTTAGCAATTTAATTTATTAAATATATTATTTCTTTATATTATTACTAATAGTATCTAATATTTTTTATAATTATTAAAAATATCTTTTTTTTAAAAGTTAACTTATTTATAAATAAATCTAATCTAAAACAATTTTAAAATTTAATATAAAAAAATCTTCTTCTTTATTTATTGCTTAATTGTTATTTTTCTCTTTACAATATATATTTTACAATTTAAGAACAATCTTTTTTGCATTTAGATTTATAGTACAATTAAAATACTTAATTATTATAATTTGTTTAACTATTTCCAAATTTATTTAAAATCAATTTTATTAATATATTCTTTAAGCAAAACTAAAAGTTTGTTTAATATCGACTAAAAACACTAAATATAAAAATATATCTCAAATTATTTGCGTTAATTTTGAAAAGTTTAATATATTGTCTTTTTAATATTTTTAAATCGAATATTTATTTTCTACAATATTAATATAAAGATATTAATTATCTTTATTTTAAATCGAACAAAATTGTTAAGATTATTAAAATAAGAATTTTGTAATAGTTACAATAGACTATATTAATATTAATAAAAAATTATATATATTATTATTTTGTATTATTTTTTTAACAATAGTTGTTCTTTGCGCTTTTGCTCTTAAATTAGCAATTAAATTGTAATAACATTAATAATAATTTTTAAATTCTATTTTGTATTTGTTTTTATAGTTAACAATATTATTATTTTCTCTTTTATTTTACAATTTATAAAGACTAACTTTCTATATAAAATCTAAAATATTAACAAGATTGTATAATATATTGTTTAATTTTTTTATTTTTAAATAGTATTTTGCAAGCTTTGTTAAAACTTTATTGCAAGTCTTAAGTACAATATCTTTTACAAAATAAATATTATTTTTTATTATTTTTTTTAGATATTTAAGATAATTAAATATTGTATCGAATACTTGAAATTTTAAATAAATATCTATATTAATTGTTTGCAAAACTATAAAAGTATATTTGTAAAAAAAAATTAATACATTGTTAATAAGCAAAATTAAATTTTATTTGCTTTTGTTAAATTTAACTTATTAAATTTTTAAATTTTAAAAATATTTTTTTACTTAAAAATTAATATAATTGTATAATTAATATATTTGACAAAATATAAAATAAATAGAGTTTTAATAAATATAAATATTCTATATTAGTTTTTGTAACTTTTTATTAATTTTTTCTTAAAAAATTCTAAATTAAAGCAAATATTAAATTAAATTATTAATAGCAATTATAAGAGCGCAAATCTAATAAATTTAATATATATATTATCTCTTTATATTATTATAAATTTAAATATCTTTTTAATTATACTAGACAAATTTGTATTTCTTGCAATATTTTAAAGTTGTTTATTCTTTAATTGTATAACAATATTATTATTTGTTGCTTCTAATTTTATAGTTAAAATAAAATTCTAAGTTACAAAATTAATTATATAAATTAAATTAAATATAGAATTTTGTTGTTTGTTCTATTAAAATTCTTGTTAATTTAAGATTTCGTTAAATTTGTTTTAAAATATATTATTATTACTTGTGTTATTAATAATAACTTTAAAAAACTTATTTTTAATTTTAAAAGACTTTAAAATCTTTATAAATTTTAATATTAATTAATAATTTATATATTCGATATTAAGAAAAGTAAATTTAATAAGATATTTGCAAAATTAAAATATAACGTTTATTTAATATGTTAAAACTTCTAGATAAACAACTTTTTAAAAACTAAATTATATATTTAAAGCAATAGAAATATATTAAATATTTTTAAAATTTATCTTAATTTTCTCGCAAATTTAATTATATTTTAAGAGAATTATTTTAAATAGTTTAATACAACTTAAAAGTATTAAATTTGAACAAAACATCTTTAACAACTTTCGAAAATTAAGATTATTAATAATTCGAAAAAACAAATTTAAATTTACAAAAATTTTATATAGTTAATTTTTCTAATTATTTTAAATAAAGAATAATAACAAATTAATATAACTCTTCTTCTAATAAATTGTTAATTATATATTATTTATATATATTATTAATTGTAATTTACGCAATTAAAAACTAGATTAATTGTTGTTTATAATTAAGATTGTTTTTGTTTTAAACAAAAAAAAATAGAAGATATTTCTTTATATTTAATATACTTAAATAGTTATAAACAATAAAATAATTCAAAATTTTATAACAACTTTTGTATACAATTTTTGAAATACTATTTACAATCGGAGCTATTTAAATATATTTGTTTCAAAGCTTAAATTGTACTTTTATATTAATCTTTTTTGCTTAATATAAATTAACAAGTTTCGATTAAGTTTTATTTAAAATATTGTTGTTAATAATTGTTTGTAACTATTATACTTAAAATTAAGTATTAATATTTAAACTCTATTTAATATATTTGTTTTTTTCTCTTAAAACAAACAATAAATAATTGATAAATATTTTGTTAAAGATTTTGTAAAGATTTCTTTTTCTAGTATTAATAGCAAAAATAAGAAAATCTTAATTAAATTAATTTGCAAATTAATTAGAATATAAACTACTAAATAACAAATTGCAAAAAATAGATTTATTAGAATTTTTTTGGTTTAAAGACAATAATTAATTTAAAGTTTTTAAAGATTTAATATTTTGCAAACAAAAATATAAATATAGTATAATTATATTGTTTAACAATTTAAGAAAGAAATTTAAAAATAAAAAAATAATACAAAAAAGTAATACAAGCAACAACTAATATAAATAAGCTATTTTAAAATAATATAAACAAGAGTAGTTTTTAAGTCGAAACATATTACTTAATACTATAGCAAAAAATTCAAAATTATAATAATATATATTCAAAAATAGAAAATCTTAATATAATAACGTTATATTTGATTTCTTAACAATTCGATTTAATTTCAAATATTAAAATTGAGAATTAAGTTAAATCGAATTGATTCGATTTTAAAATAATAGAAATCGAATCGAGTTTTAAGTCGATTTCTAATATTAAAATTGTTGGATCGAATCGATTTTAAAAGTTGAAATTAAAACTTAATCCAACAATTAGTCTAATTAGAAATCGATTTAAAATTCGATTTAATTTCTATTATTTTAAAATTAAATTAATTTAATTTAACTTAATTTTCGATTTTAATATTTGAAATCGAATTAAATTGTTAAGAAATCAAATATAATATTATTATATTAAGATTTTCTAATTTTGAATATATATTATTATAATTTTGAATTTTTTGCTATAGTATTAAATAATATATTTCGATTTAAAAGTTACTTTTGCTTATATTATTTTAGAACAATTTATTTATATTAATTGCTACTTATATTATTTTTTTATACTATTTTTTTGTTTTTAAATTTTTTTCTTAAATTGTTAAAGAATATTGTTATACTATATTTGTATTTTTATTTGCAAAATATTAAATTTTTTGAAAATTTTAAATTAATTGCTATTTTTAAACAGAAAAATTCTAATAAATTTATTTTTTGCAATTTGTTATTTAGTAGTTTATATTCTAATTAATTTGCAAATTAATTTAATTAAAATTTTCTTACTTTTGCTATTAATACTAGAAAAAGAAAAAATTGCAAAATATTTAACAAAATATCTATTAATTATCTATTATTTATTTTAAGAGAAAAAAACAAATATATTAAAAAAAATACAAATACTAATACTTAATTTTAAATATAATAATTATAAACAATTGTTAACAATAGTATTTTATACAAAATTTAATTAAAATTTGTCAATCTATATTGAACAAAAAAAATTAATATAAAAATATAATCTAAGTTTTGAAATAAATATATTTAAATAATTTTAATTGTAAATAGTATTTTAAAAATTGTATATAAAAATTGTTACAAAATTTTAAATTATTTTATTTTTTATAGCTATTCGAATATATTAAATATAAAAAAATATTTTTTATTTTTCTTTTATTTAAAATAAAAACAATCTTAATTGCAAATTATAATTAATTTAGTTTTTAATTACATAAATTACAATTAATAATATATAATTAACAATTTATTAGAAAAAAAGTTATATTAATTTGTTGTTATTTTTTATTTAAAATAATTGAAAAAATTAACTATATAAAATTTTTATAAATTTAAATTTGTTTTTTCGAACTATTAACAATTTTAATTTTCGAAAATTGTTAAAAGTATTTTGCTTAAATTTGATACTTTTAAATTGTATTAAATTATTTAAGTTAATTTTCTTAAAATATAATTAAATTTATAAAAAAATTAAAATAGATTTTAGAAATATTTAATATATTTCTATTATTTTAAATATATAATTTAGTTTTTAAAAAATTGTCTATTTATAAGTATTAATATATTAAACAAATATTATATTTTAATTTTATTTCTTTTAATATTAAATATATAGATTATTAATTAATATTAAAACTTATAAAAATTTTTAAAATTTTTAAAATTAAAAACAAATTTTTTGAAATTGTTACTAATAATACAAATAATAACAATACACTTAAGAATAAATTCAAAAAAATCTTAAATTGACAAAAATTTTAATAAAATAAACAACAAAATTCTATATTTTATTTAATTTATATAATTAATTTTGTAACTTAGAATTTTATTTTAATTATAAAATCAAAAATAACAAATAATAATATTGTTGTATAATTAAAAGATAAACAAGTTTAAAATATTGCAAAAAATATAAACTTATCTAGTATAATTAAAAAAAAAAAAAATTTATAGTAATACAAAAAAATAATATATATATTAATTTTATTAGATTTGCGCTTTTATAGTTGCTATTAATAATTTAGCTTAATATTTGTTTCAATTTAGAGGTTTTTAAAAAAAAAATTAATAAAAAGTTACAAAAATTAATACAAAATATTTGTATTTATTAAAATTTTATTTATTTTATATTTTGTCGAATATATTAATTATACAATTATATTAATTTTTAAATAGAGAAATATTTTTAAAATTCAAAAATTTAACAAGTTAAATTTAATAAAAATAAATAAAACTTAATTTTGTTTATTAACAATATATTAAATTTTTTTTTACAAATATATTTTTATAGTTTTGCAAACAATTAATACAAATATTTATTTAGAATTTCGAGTATTTAATTTTTAATACAATATTTAATTATTTTAAATATTTAGAAAAAATAATAAGAATTAATATTAATTTTTTAAAAAATATTGTATTTAAAGTTTGCAATAAAGTTTCGATAAAATTTGCAAAATACTATTTAAGTATAAGAAAATTAGACAATATATTGTACAATCTTATTAATATTTTAGATTCTATATAGAAAATTACTTTTTATAAATTATAAAATAAAATAAAAAACAATAATATTGTTAAATACAAAAACAAATATAAAATAGAATTTAAGAATTATTTTTATTATTATTATTACAACTTAATTGCTAATTAAAGAGTAAAAATATAAAAAGCAATTATTGCTAAAAAAAAAAATAACAATATAGTAATATATATAGTTTTTTACTAATATTAATATAGTTTACTATAATTGTTATAAGATTTTTATTTTAATAGTTTTAACAATTTTGTTCGATTTAAAATAAAGATAATTAATATCTTTATATTAATATTGTAGAAAATAAATATTTAATCTAAGAATATTAAAAAAACAATATATTAAATTTTTTAAAACTAATATAAACAGTTTAAGATATATTTTTATATTTAGTATTATTAATAGATATTAAACAAATTTTTAGTTTTGTTCGAAAAATATATTAATAGAATTAATTTTAAATAAGTTTGCAAATAATTAAACAAATTATAATAATTAAATATTTTAATTGTACTATAGATCTAGACGTAGAAAAAATTATTCTTAAACTATAAAATATATATTGTAGAAAAAGAAATAACAATTAAATAATAAATAAAGAAGAAAATTTCTTTATACTAGATTTTAAGATTGTTTTAGATTAAATTTATTTATAGACAAATTAATTTTCGAGAAAAAAAAATTTTAATAACTATAGAAATTTTAATAACTATAGAAATTTTAATAACCATAGAAATTTTAATAACTATAGAAATTATTAAATACTATTAGTAATAATACAAAAAAAAATTATATCTAATAAATTAAATTGCTAAAAAAAATCTATTAATAATAAAATTTCGAAAATTTAAATCTTAGTTAATACAAAGAACAATTATAATTATTTAAAAAAAACAATATATTATATTTGTTTAAAAAAAAGAATATAATATTATTGTAGAATTTTTAGTTTAAAAAATCAAACTACTCTATAAATTTTTTAACAAAAAACAAATTTTTTAGTTGAAATATTATATATTTTATATAAATAATTGCAAGATTTAAATCTATAGTATATAAGATATTAGTTATAATTCTATTATTATAATAGTAATACAAAGAGATAATATATTTATTAAAAAAAAAAATTATAAATATTTTTGTTGCTTTTTGAAATACTACTAAAATAGAGTTTTAAATATAGTAATTAATTTAATTATATTTGTAATTATCGATTTTATTATAAAAAAAATTATAAATCAAATACTAAAATACAAATTAAAAAATAAAAAAGTTAATTAATTTCTAATATTTTCGAATTTTATATAAAATAACAGTATTGAACTTTTATTCTTGTATATATTATTGCAAAATATTAGTATATTAGTCGAAAATATATTATTTGTTTGTATTATCTTAATTATATTAGTATTTCGAATATTTTTTTTAAGAATTTTTTTTGTTTGTACTTATTTTATTATATTTAGATTGAAAAATTAGTTTATTGCAAAAAAAATTCAAAATTAGTTAATAAATTAACAAATTAAATATATTAGTTTTAAACAAAATATTTTGTATTATTTGTATATATTATCTATCTATTTTACGCAAGCTATCGAAGAAGATAATAAAATCAATAGTATTAGAAAAAAAATTATATAAATATAAAAAAAAGATATTGAGTTTAAAACATAATTCAAAGAAATTATAGTAAAATAAATAATAATTTTAATAATCTTAACTAGTATAGACGCGTTAAAAAATTATATAAAAAGAGAAATTTAAATTTGTAATTAATAATATAAATATGTAATATAAACAACAAAGCAGTTAACAAATATAAATTTATATAATATATTAACAAAATTAAATATATATTAATATAAAAAAATAACAATCTTGTATTAACAAAAGTTTAAAAAAAAATTAGTAAATAAATATTAATTCTAACTCTAATATATATATTTTTTACTTTGTTTTAGTAAAACTATTTGTTAATATATTATTTACAATTTTGTTAATTTTTTCAAACTTTTTATTTTTTAAATTTTGTTATATTCTACTAGATATTGTTAAAAAAAAAATTGCTATATAATTTTAGTATCTCCATATATTATTTGTAAAATAAACTAAATATATATACAAATAATAAAAGTATTGTTAATTAATTTAAAAAGTATTGCAAATTGCAATTGCGCACAAAAATAAAATAATAATAAGAAAAAATTGTATTAAAAACAAAACAATAATTGCAAAACTATTTTAATTTAATTTAAAAAATTGTATAAAACAATTGTTTAAGAACAAGTTTTTGTATCGAATTATAAATATATAAAGAAAAATAAAATAAAATAAAATAAAAAATATTAAATTAATTAAGATTTTTATAGTAATATATCTAGATAATACAATAAAGTATACAATATTAATAATTTTATAACAAAATACTTTAAAAATAAGTTTAGACAAAAAGCAAAAAAAAAAAATGCAATTAAAAAAACAAATCGATTTAAAATTATTAAAAAAATACAAAAACTATTTAAAAATAAAAATATAATAATAGAAATATTTTCTAAAAATATATATATTATTTAAATATATTATTTGTACTTTATATCTAAACTAAACAATATTATAGTTAAATATTAATAACAAACTAAATATTAATAAAAGTTTTTTAATCTATATAAAATTGATTGTAAAAATTATTTAATAACAAATTATTTATTATAATAACTTAAATAATTTAAAAAGAGTTAATAATAACAATTCTATAAAATTGTTTAATATTTTTTTTAAAAAATTTGCAAATTTAAACAATACAAAAAAGAAAGATATTTTAAATTCTATTATTTTTAAAATAAAAAATTTCAATAATATAATTAAAGAAAATAATTATAAATAAAAAATTTAATACAAGACTTAAAATAATATAAAAGAGCTAAATTATAACTACTATCTAGCAATAAATAATAAAAATAACAAAAAAAATAATAAAAATAAAAACAATAAGAATAATAAGAATAAGATAAATAAGAATAACAACAACAAAAATAATAACAAAATAAAAAATAACTCGAATTAGACTATTTAAAATAATAGTAAAATAAACAAAATTATTAAAATCTTAAACTAATAGTTTTATATATATAGTTTAGAGAGTCTACTATTATAAAAACAATTCTAATATATTATTCTAATATATTATTATACTATATATTTTATTTTGTTATTCTTTTGTATTATAAAATTGTAATTAAAATAGATATTAGAATTGCAATTTATATATAACTTTATTTAATTTTACTTAATTTAAAGACTTTAATTCTTAATAATATAATAAGAATATATATTTGATACTTTAATAATTATACTATTGTTTAAATATTATTTCTTTATATATAAATAGATAAAATAAGCTTAAATAACAAGTTTTAATAGCTTAATAGTTAGAGCAAATATAATTGTTAATAATTGTTGTTAAGTAAATTTAAGAATACGTTGCAATATTAATATTAAACTAGCTATAAATAGTATTAATCTATTTAATATTTATATTGTATTAAAGATTCGAATCTTTTTTAAAATACAATTATATTTATTTTTTAAGTTTTAAGTTTTAATTCTAAATAGCTCTAAATATATTATTTTAATATATTACTAGATAATTTACTATTAAGAAATTATAAAATAGAATATAATTTTCTACTATTTATTTTAGAATTTCTTTATACTAATACTAAGTCTTAACAATTTAAATCGATTTTTCGAATTAATTTTCGATTTCAAATCTATAATTTAATTCGAATAGTCGGTTTTAATATTAGAAATTGAATCAACTTTTCGATTTCAACTTTTGAAATCGATTTAACCCAATTCGGGTCGAATATCCGATTCGAACTCGATAATTCGACCCGATGCGACGGATCAGTCTAGTTATAGATTAAAATTTGATTTTTTAGCAAGTATTTTTTACTATTCTATTTTAGATTCTAGTTTAGCTTGTTATTTGAGTTAACTATATAAGAAAAAATAATATAAGTATCTTTTTTTGTAGATATTGACACAATTGAGAAGAAGATTTCTATTTGTATATCGCGACGTCGATATAATTATAACTTTTACACAATATACTTAATTGGACATAATCTAGAAAGGCCGAGTGTGCTACTCTCTGCGGGGTACAATCCTCCGAGTAGGATTAAAACAAACAAACAAAACAAACGGTCTACCCCCAAGATGCGGCTCTGACAGCGACAATCCTATGCAGATCGTGCCGATCAAGCCAAGTGACAGCTCAGCGTAGATTGTCGCAGCTGTCGCAGGTCTTCCCGCTGTACAACCTACTGAACAAATCATTTGCTATGAACGATGCTAGGAAGACTCCAGCCATTGACCGTGTCGATGTCATTCGGACTCTCCGTCCGCGGATGGAGTGCTGACTGTTGAGGGGGCCGGAGAGGCGGAGACTGCCGATCTCGATCACATCCCACGAGGCGTTACCAACAACTGGCACTTTCCTAGCCCGGGCTCAGCAATCTGGTGGGAGGAACCGATGCTGTTAACCGAGGCATCATATTGGAGCTTCCCCCATCAATCATTACTTAATGATACCAATGAAATAGTAAGGGATCTTCCGCAATCTGCATACAGCAACGACACGCCCAGCTCTAGCAGTTCCATCATCATAATCCATGACTGGCTGAATACTGTATGCTGTGCACCGAGTAGAACAGGCGCTGCTGTGGACGATTCATGATTTGATGTGGAGCGGGCCAGACCGATCTGAAGGACGCCCGTCCACTGTGGCGCTTCAAGCGGAGATGAGTCGACTCTAAATCCCCCTTTTCGTTGCCAAATACTTCAACGTACGGTATTTCAGACCCTTTCAAACTGGGTATTGTAGTTCGTCTATGGGAAAAGGCAGCCATCACTTTAAGCAGTTTGTGACTTTGTAGCTTTCCTACCTGGTCTGTGCTGTGCCGGCACCACCGGCGTGGTCCTCATTCTAGATAACACGGAGTAAAGTAGTCGTGGGTCCGGCAGCAGTTATTCCCATGTAAGACCTGGATCGGTAATGTATTTAGACCGTGCAGATCTTCTAGTCACCAAGCTGGGAAAGGGAACTCTCCGAATCTAGGCGGCGAACCAGGGCGGACGGATTCCCCAAGGCAAGGCTAGGAGAAAAGCCTAGCCAATAGAAATCATACATAGAGTATGGTTTACCTACTTTATCCCTGGCTGTGGTGTCATCGTTTAGCCTTTCTTTTCTCAGCTGCGAGTCATTCCAAGTACTTTTATACGCATCGGCCGATCATCTACGAGACTACGAGGAAAGCCCTCCAATCACTTGCGTGCCGCACATATGGCAAGCGCCCCAGCAGATACGAAGTCTTTTGACCTGGAGTGTCCCGTGTGACAAATCCAGCCGCTCTTGCTGTGTTTCCAAAGACCAGAATCGCCGATACCACTGGAAGGCTTATTTCATGAAACCATAACGGAACCGCGGCTCTCCAAGTGCTCCCCGGACACTGTTCATGCCGTCCGTTATGCCCACACATCGCCCATTTCAATTGACACCTGGCCTTCCTCTTTCCGCTGCCGTCTCCTAGAATTCTTCAAATCCCTACTTCTTTGACATATCATTGAAGATCTCGTGACACCTATACCATATCAGGAATTGCCGTGAGTTGCATACCTCACTCACGGCACTGTTACACAACAGCGTGCGTCTATGCAGCAACCTGCATCTAGTGGCTCCTCGGAATCGGAAGCATGCATACTGCCTCAAATAGGACACCCCCATTGTACGCTCATAACATGGTGGTGGGCTGCAAGAGGCTCTAACGCTGACGGAAAGCTGCAGGATAGTCACGTTCTCGTGCGAGGGTGACAATGGCATTGACGAAGCCCAGCTCTGCGGCTGTTCAGCCGAGTCGACGAAATGATCCCCACATCCCTAAGCTTTCCTATAGAACCAACTCTACCGAAGCCGGTAGCAACCGAGACTCTATCAATTCCATCTCGACTAGCTTCTCCTCTGCTGCCACGCCATCCACCGTCCCTACATCACCCCGATTCTCGACATCGACTTCGATGCCTTCTTCGAGGCCCATGCCTTCTCCGAGGCTGCCGTCCGACGCTTCAAATACTAGCAGCTCACGACATGCAAGGTCTCCTTCAGTATCTACGACCGCTGCAACTTCGAAGCCGCAAGCAAAGACTTCGAGGGAGAAGAAAGGAGGCTCGTTCTTCGGCTTCCTAAGTGTGAAGGAGCCGTCAGCGCAAGCTTTTGAGGACTACCAGAACGTAATGCGTAAGAAAAGGGGCCGCGCTACAGCAATTGGTATGCCGGGCGTGTCCTCGGCCAAGTTACCTCCCACAGTGCCGAAGGTCAACTCGAAGTGGGACGGTGTCCCACAGGCAGCTAAAGAGAGGGAGGGCCGACCCAACCAAAGACTGTCGGTGTCTGCAAGTATTCGACCGCAAGGTGACGAAGGGACAGCTGGCCGAGCTCCGAAGCCTAGATCAAGGGCTGGCACTGCTAATAGCAACGGCAGCGGGAACAAATTGGCTGAAAGGTATGGGTGGGACACGGCCAGCAGCTCGAGCACCAGTGTGGCTAAAGACTTTGCCCTCGAGCACGTACAACCCAAGAAGACAAGGTCAACCACGACCCTCCCAGAAACCACTCTATTTCCTACACATCCACCCTTACCTGTACGAAGCGCCTCAGAACAACCGCCACCAGCACCTAACGGACTAGCAATCTGCACAACACCACCCCCTATGCCTGAGCTACCTGCGATTTCAGCCCCCTTGCCCGAACTTTCGGGCATTCCGTCCAGTCGGGTGGAGCTACACGGCGTTTCTGCGCCTTTACCAGAACTTCCGGGTCCGCTTTCATCTGGCCGTTCAGAGCTGGCTGCCCCTTCGGTAGATATTATTAAGTACACCGGATATCCAACGTCCCAAGATCGTGTTCAGGAGCTGGAATCACCCGTCTCACCAACCTACAAACAGTCTCCAGACTTCCCTTTCCCCCGCAATCATCTCCGCCCACCTCCAGTCTCCGAACTCCAAGGTGACGCCCTCTTCGATGTCCCGCCCCCGGCTTATCACCATTCTCCTTGCCTTACGCCCCCGGAACGCTCACCAATCACGCCCGGGTTATGGGTTGATTCGCCGCCCCTGCAAAGCTTCTCCTACCCTTGGAGTGATCCCCCAACCAGAGATGGACTAAAAACAACGGTGCTCTCAATCCCTTATAATCCTGAAGAAGTCATTCTCAGGTCGTCCGGTGTCAACGTTCTGCCCCCACCTACCTACGCACGGCGCCAGTCTCAGCAGGGGCCTTCACAACGGCAGTCTTTTGTTGCAGGCGAGGCGGAAGAACTGAGTGTGCTGGACAAGAGCCAGCCTCAGCTGCATTCTATCTTGAAATGGGATAGTACGTCACTCAAAAGAAGGCCATCGCTTGCAAAGGCCGCCACCAGTCCGGACCCGATCACAGCAAGCTCGCCGAATGCGCTGTCGGTTAGGGACAGATTTCTAGGCGGCAGCAAAGCTTCTCCGATCTCTCTGGGTGGCTCACCGCTGAGCGAGAAAGAGACGGAAAGGAATATCACCCCAACGCCCGAAGGTGGAGCACAGAGTCTGCGGAAGAAGGGCAGGATGAAATTTTTCCACAAGTAATGTCTTTCTCTGCTTTCCAGATGTGTGACCATTGCTCGTTAGCTCCGGCGCCGGGGGATAATTTTGGGACTCTACGTTTTGATACCCCTTTGAGATGGAATGAGATGTGTCGCTTACTGGCTTTGCGACTGAAATACACAAGTAATATCGCTGGACGCTTTGCAAGAACTATATACCCTAGATTCAGAATCGGATCATTATTTAATCAATGACACTATGGATAAAATTTTCCTGCAATCTCTACGAGGTCTGCTACTTTTTCAATGGTCCTATAGTCATAGGCCGATATTCCTTCAATAGACGCGTTATCTTCGCCCAAGGTAGGCCTGGTGCCGAGTGCGAGAACCGCCAAATGCTCATCCGTGCCATTCGTTGTGCGGCCAAGATCCGTACAAAGGAAAGAACTAACCCATTGTCGTCGAATTATCGCAGGCGACATCCAGGGGCCTCGGAGACGCCGATCGCAGAAGGAAACCATAGCATTACTGTAAGTAGGTGATGACGCGATAGAGCTGGTATTGAAAGGGAATGTATCGTGGCACTCGGAGCTCCTTGATCGAAGGGTGAGGCAGGCATCGAGTTATGTGGAGGTGGATAGAATACTCATGGCTTTCTCAACGCTCTGCAAGATCCATCACGTAGATTAACTTACAGAAATCCACATCTTCCCAAAGCCATTATCGAAAGCAGTGAATCCAAGCTCCTTTGAGTGCGATGTTGGTGGTATTGGCAGTGCTCGGCTTACCTTCTCTCAGTCCCATGTGCGCACGTGGATCGACCAATCGGCGTTTCTGTAGCCGTGCTCCGATGCGCCCGAAAAGGACTTCACTCGAGAAATGTTCCTGCATGTGAGCAGTGATTAACCCGACCTGACCCTTCTTCAATTCCTTCATGTAGAAGCTTGCCCAGTGTTTCATCGCTGGATGCTCGACAGACATCGAACCAGCTGCTCCTGACAGCCCTCCCCAAATCGATGCTCCGGATATCTCTGGTGGCCCCTGCAAAAGCCCCCATGAAGGGCCCCGCCCGTTAGCCAGGTAACAAGCCGACAGGGATCGACCAAAAGTTTGTCCGATGGATTTTGAACGACCGTCGATGCTTTTCCACGAGCTATCCCCACCATGTTTGCCAAAACTCGTCCATTTTGACCCATGTGCCACCGCTGAAGTATAAACTTGGAAAAACCCGGGGGTAGGTCCAAAGCTCCAGATTCTGTCTCGAGATTCCGTCCGCCTTTTCTCTCCTCTCCTATCTTTGCTTCTGACGGCATTTGGTCGTATGGGCTGACAGTGGACGACCAGACGCTTATCAGCATGATCAATACCTTCGCTGGGGATCATCAAGATAGCTACCTACGGTGTTTCAGCCCAAGGCGACCGACTTGTAGAAGCTATACCACTTCAGCCTCTCTGGAAGACGTAGAGACATTACGACATACGTACGGTCCGGTACTGTAGTCCTGACTTCCTACTCCCTAGCTGGAATGAGAGACCTTACCGCCTACCGACCCGTATTTAACACAGCGGAGTACCTTTGGAAGCGGATGGAAGGGCTGAAGTCACTCGAAGACCGTTGACAGGAACATCATTGACAGCAACGCACCACAAAAAGGATGAATCAGTATACTATATAAACTGAAACGTAAGACCTACTCTCTGTATTCGAGCACCGCGACTTTGGTCTTAAAAACATCATCGGAATTATGGAGAGCTGTTTAATTGTACTCCAAAACGTTTCTCTGACCTGGCAAATGATCCCTGCTTCTCTCCCCGTGACTGACATCCCTTAGGTGATCCATTAGACCCCTGAAGCGTATGCGTGTCACTTTTTGGCATCATTGAGGTAGTATTTGCATGCATGATAGGTTCTTCGATGCTGATATTGTGGTTGTCTGAAGTTGTCTGATGCCGAGAAGCCAGGCGCCACAACCAGCTAGACCAGTTCTCGAGACGGGGGTCTGAAAGACACATCTTGATAGTGGGTCCTTGAAAATGTAAGTTCACATCAGTTACAATCCACCCTTCCTTGCCTCAACTTCCTCCCTTCGGCCACTTCCTTCTTGCAGCAAGCATAGCTTCCGCTCGAGCTGTAAAGCAGTAACTTGCCCTCCTTCCGAGCAGCCCTGCACCTGCTGTGCGTTTTGTTGCTACTAGTACTGTACCTACAGTTGCTACGATCAACACACGTGTCAGCCGTTCTGCTGCAGCTGCTTTTTCCATCTACCTGCATTATCCCTTGAACCATCATTCCTACACAGTAGTACCCTTCTTCATCATGGCCCCTCGAAAGATCTTGCGTTCAAACACCTCCGAACATAACTCTGGCTCGTCATTTTCATCTCGGCCTACTGACACAGCTGAAAATGTGCAGCACACTACACCAGTTGCTAGGGCTCGTGCCCCACCGCAACTCCTCCAAGAACTACCCCTTCAGACCACAGAAGCGGCTGAAGAACGTCCTCCTCCAGCCCGGCCGCGAGGCCGTGTCATCCCTGACAGCCAGGAAAATCCGTCGGATCTCGACTTTTCCGGCAACGAAGCCGAAGACCATCTTGAAGACGATCTCGAAGCCGAACAGGTAAACGCTGGGATCAAAGACCAGCCTTCAAGTACCAACACCGAAGAGGATCTCGAAGCACCGCAGGCAGTTCTTGAGGTCGACGATTCGCAAGAAAGCTTCAACACAGTCGATACGGTCATTATCCCTGGTGGAGTTAAGCTCACTACAAGACGCAACGTAAGTCTTTATAGAAAGCCCCAGTTCAGTATTACAACATCACTTGGAACATGTTCCTAATGTTCTTATGTCAAATCTTGTAAGCTTGGAGCGTACTTGTGCTACATCAGTGCACAGCGATACCAGATTTCCCAAAATTGTTTGAGTATTCCAAGCGCTACGCCCTCCGTATTATGACGATTTCTGGTGTCGGCTTCACTACCACTCCATGAGATACATTATTCAGTAGACTAATAAGATCTTTCACAGACTCTGCACAAGCCGGGTATTAATTGTAACGGACGACTTGCAGTCAAGCACCCAGATTTCGACGAAGACATGGAGGAAGAAGCGACCCAGCCATCAACACAGCCACACACTGATCCCCGCCGTTACGGCAATAATTCGATGTTGAGCCCTGAGGATGAAGCAGACGTCGTTTGCATCCTTCATCCAACTACTCCTGCAGCCTTTCACGCTACCGAGCTCTTGGCCAAGTATTGCCCGCAGCACATTCTGCAGAATCAAGGCTTGTCACGCAATCTAGACGATGAGTCTATCGAAGAAGCTGCAACAGGCTTCGAAGAAGCTCCTACTACGAAGGACAAGGATCAAGACCTAGAAGATGCCGATGAACATCATCATACCCAAGTCGGAGACTTGCTCGAAGAAGAAGCGCCACAGCCTTCCTCAAGAGATATTGCTTTGCGCTTCTCATCAAAGGTCCACAACCTCTGCATTGGATGGAGCTTCGGGCGCAATCCGGTCAAGTGTGATCTTCCGATCGTCGGTGTACATGAGACCCTGAAGATTAGCAACATGCATTTCCGCATTTACCTAAATCACAGCGGTGTCCTAATGCTCGAGGACACTTCAACTAACGGGACATGGGTTGACAAGGTGCAGCTCCAGTCGAAAGGCATGCGGGCTGGCCAGAAGCCAAGGCGTACGATACAAGGCGGATCCATCATCGAAATTCTCCTTAGTAGCCCAGAGCCATGCATGAGATTCGTTGTCAAGGTGCCGCCGCGAGACCGATCAGAAGCCAAATATAACCAGCGGCTCAGCGAGTATATGGCCCATGTGAAGCAATTGGAGCATCAAGCACTCGTTGCTGCCGAAGTACCAGCGAATGGAAACATCATGGCTCCTCCTCCGGTTAGTCCACATCGTCGCTGTCTCTAAATTTGACGACTGACATCTTGACCAGATTCTACCATTCGGACATGTACATTGTGCCGCTTCTCCGGCCCCTTCAAACATTGTTGTTACCCATTCGTCATTCAACCACGGCATGGCGTGGCATGGCGGGGAGATGTACAACGTCGTGGGGCACATCGGCAAAGGAGCCTTTGCAAACGTCTACAAGCTTGCGACGAAGCAGGACGGAGAATTGTTTGCTGCCAAGGAGATCGAGAAACGACGCTTCATCAAGGATGGTGTGCTCAGCCACAAAGTTCACAATGAGATAGACGTAATGAAGCAGCTGAAACATGTAAGGATCTGCGCACCAAGTCTGGAAAGAAACGGACTAACATGTCCTAGCCGAATATCATCAACTACGTTGGGCATGAAGAGACGCCAAAACATCTGTATATCATCATGGAGTATATTCTATACGGCGATCTGACCCAACACGTCAATGGCGCTGCTGTTATGCCGGAATACCAGTGTCGTTATGTCGCCCATCAGATGATGAGAGCTCTTAGCTACCTCCACGGCCGGAAGATCACCCATCGAGATATCAAGCCTGACAACATCCTCATTGCGAGCAAAGATCCTCTCGTCGTCAAGCTGACCGATTTCGGCCTTTCCAAGGTCATCCCGGACGACACCACCATGCTCACAACGTTCTGTGGTACTCTTCTATATTGTGCCCCAGAGGTCTATCCAGGCTACGAAAAGGTCAAGGCCGGGCTTCCACAAAAGCGACGCCGTGAGCAGTAAGTATGACTCCTCCTTGCATACCAGGCCAATTTAGATTGATAATTCTGTGCAGTGATGAGACGAAGCTCCCTTACAAGCAGTCTGTAGACACATGGGCTTTCGCCGCTGTGTTGTACCATCTGATGTGCGGAAAGCCACCATTCATGGGTACTGTCGACGATAGGGGCGCCATGATGTTGGAGACCATCATGCACAATGATGTAGACTTCGATAGACTGACTCGGGCTGGAGTATCGTCGGCAGGCGTCGACTTCGTGCGAAAGATGCTTGTCCGCGAGCCAAGTCAGCGAGCAACTGATGCTCAGTGCTTGAGACACCCTTGGATCGCTGACCTATCTACATTCGAAGATGCGGACGTTGAGATGGGAGCTCCTACTGAAGATCTGCCGGCCATCGAAGAAGATGATAATGAGCTTGATGCCTCACAGCTAAGCTTGAATGACTTCCCTGAGCCAGCTGAATTCGACGATAGCGATGACGATGAAGGACTCGAAGCCGATGAGCTCAAGCAATTGAGTAGGTCCAAGCGTACTCGAACGGACAGCCCTCGTGCAATGGGATTTCGACCTGAAGATCTTGCCAGCCCAGGAGACTCTTTCAACACTATCCCAATGATGCTAGTCCCAGCAGCAAATAGACAGGCCGTGCGTCACGTCACAGATCGAGCACCGAGCATTGGATTCCCACCTGAAGATCCTGCTAGCTCAGGAGACTCTTTCAATACTATCCCAATGATGCTAATCCCAGCAGCAAATAGACAGGCCGTGCGTCACATCACAGATCGAGCCCCAAGCCGGCTGTTTGGCGAGATCGGATCGTCTGCATTGCGAAGTTCTCGCGTCTTTGGTCAAGACGCGCATGCAGCTATGGACACGCCCATGGAGGGAAGTCACGATGATAGTGTTAGTGCCTCGGACACTAGCGCTATGGGTTACTCCACCGAATCTCGGGTCACAAGTGACGAGATCGCACAACACTCCTTGCAATACCCACAAGTCCTTCCAGGTCCAGCTCCAAGTCTCCTTGGCACAGAAGCACTGGTGGATCAAATGAACATGGCGTCTCCTGAGTCTGGGCCTTCGGCACCTTCCGTCGACAGCAAGCCTGCAACCCCTCGCACACCGCGAAGCCGCGAGCTTTCACCCTCGACCTCTGCTATCGCTGGGTCCAAACGCTCGAGCCAGGAAATTCAAGTGAACCCTATTGACACTCCATCGAAGCGGGCAAAGTCACACCGCTCAGCCACTCCGTCGCAGTCATATCATCAGACTGAAGACGCGCCGTCCCAGCACCACACATCCCATGCTAGCGGTCACGACCCTGCCGTCAATCATCAGCATCAGACACATGCATCATTGGCGAAGTCAACAACTCATACCACCGCTGCGGGTCAAGGGACGAGTGAGCACGAAGGTCAGCAGTCTGGCGACGCAGGAAAAGCCGAGAGCAAGGCGAATACTTCATCCGCTGGGAAAGATCCTGTTCAGCAGGACACAGTCATCCCAGGATCCCATGCTGTCACCCAGCGTAACGACAACTCGTCGAGCGGCACCAACTCCGCATCCACGTCCACCGTCCAAGACACACCAGCACCAGCTCCTTCATTCCCTCTCCCCGCACCCGTCCTCGGCCGCCTCAACACCGTCCCGGGCTCCGTCATCGAAACGACCCACTTCAACCTCACCACGCGCATCACCTACTACGGCCGCTACGAGGAGAAGAAGCGCACCAACCTCAAAGAAGGCGAGTACGACCCCCCCTTCACCAGCTACGTCTACCCCCATAACATGGACAACCGCGTCCCCAAGAACGCCCTCGACATCGTCTTCTGGCGCCCGCGCATCGAGGACGACGACAAGAAAGGCGTCGACTGGATCGCCAAGGACGACTTCTGGGCCCTCGTCATGACGCGCACCAGCAGCTGGGTGTGGGTCAACGGCGTGAAGCTGACGCGCGGAAACGGACAGCTCAATTACGGGAAACTCTACACAGGCGATGTCATCACCATCTTCGAACCCAAGGCGGGGCAGCCGGCGTCGCAGGGCAGAGCGGCAGAGTACCTGAAGTTCGGGTGCGAGTTCTTCGCGGGGCTGAGCAAGGCGCGGAGGCCCGAGGGGCACAACTTCACGATCGAGACCGAGGTGGCGAGACACCAGGAGAACCAGGCGAGAAGATCGAGGGAGGCGAGCATGGCGGCCAGTACCGGAGGGTCTACTTCCCCGGCGCCATAGACGAGGAATGGTTGGGTGATGTCTGTCAGTGATGGGGTGACATAGCAGTGTCAGTGGGTTGGCTTTTTCCTCTTGTCACCAAGCGATCTGTATGTCTTTTCTTGTTTTGCGAGCGTCTCGTGTGTTATCAGTACCAGCACCAGTACCAGCTGGAGTACTGTCTGTATCCGTAGCTCCGGCTGCCACATTTGCAATTCTAGATTTTTTGCAGTTGCTACCAATCACTTGAATCTCGCTCCCTTGACAGGGCAAGCAAGCAGCTTTCCCATCTCCCAACCCCCCCCGTCCCAAACAAATTTGGCGAACGGAATGCCGACTTTGCCGGACGCCGATCTCGAGACTATCCATTCCTCCATCCTCGTAGGCTGGACACATGTTACCCACAACCGGAGCATACGATTCCGACTCCATTTCCTCGGGCGACGAACGTAGGCCGGCATGTCCCCCCATCTGGCGGCTGCTGGTTCCCAGCGGTGCGTGAGCCAGATGCCGTGGGTCTGTCCGAAGACGTTGTCGACGTAGATGCCAGCAAGCGAGTGGACCGGGGATCCGAAGTCGCACGTTTGCCGAAGCGGGCAAAGCAGCATTACGTAGTTCACCAATCTACAAGAAAGAGCCCCTGGAGGAAGTGGCGACCATGTGGAGGGTTTGGAATTTTTTTTGGGGGGCTTTTGGACTATCTCTGTGGCTTTGTGTTCGCTCTTGTTCCGTCTACCACACTACTCAGACGCTGAGAGTTGGGGGTTGGGGGTTGGGGG
>JAABUS010000502.1_pt1 | contig 98749 bp, 13 predicted proteins | sample 5560161 | NCBI WGS metagenome assembly JAABUS01 (sample SAMN10711885, study PRJNA513376) | rock metagenome | isolation source: Antarctica rocks | place: Antarctica: Victoria Land, Trio Nunatak nord | collected 2016-01-04
TGACATAACCTTATCTCTTTTGTACCTTGTGAGTATGTAATCAGTGATGCGCGCATAAGCCCTAGAGATGTTTGATGGTCTTTGTTGATTATTTACTCTGATATATGTACCAAGACCCAGATCTCGTAGGCATATATCCTCTAATACTATTTATGACATAACCTTATCTCTTTTGTACCTTGTGAGTATGTAATCAGTGATGCGCGCATAAGCCCTAGAGATGTTTGATGGTCTTTGTTGATTATTTACTCTGATATATGTACCAAGACCCAGATCTCGTGGTAATCTCTATCATGTTATATCAACGCCTTAAAGATATCACGTTACCCACATTCAAACAGCCACCTCTTCTCCTCGTACCAGAGATCCAATACTTACCGCACCGTCAAGAAGCTTCGTATCGCACTCGGCACTACAGTCTGGCGCAGATTGGTTAATAAAGTTGACGACTATCATGGGGAGCTTCCTGAGGTCGGAGTCATTGTTTTGACATTGACCTCTCACATGCGAGATGCATCCCGCGTAGCGCATCAGCAGCTTCTACTGGACGTGTTTCGGAAGATAGCGCATGCGCGCGCAGACGACTCGAAAGTGACGCGGAGGGACGATTGCGAGGACGCGGACACTGTTTAGATGCTGCAATGGGGTAATGCCGAATGGCTTCGAGAAAATCTAGGGCTATGTTGAAAGAGAGGAATTGCATGCTGTGGCTTGAGGGAAAAGGAGTGAACGCAATTGTAGAAGCGGCGGATTGGTGTTATACATGCATGTGGGATCAAGACCTTTATGGAGATAGCACTAACGACCATAGAGCTGCAAAAGGAAGCATAGTGCGTTTTCCAACTAAGACAATGCCAACAACATTGCCGATAGCGGCCATTTTCTCCTGTCTCATACGTCCAAACTCTACATATCCACCTTAGCTCGAAGACGAGGCTACATGAGCGAACAACCAGTCTCAATGTCCACGACTGTACCACACTTCTCTCCACCGGTTCAGACCTTCACTTCTATCTTATAAACTAAATTATCAGTACAAGCTTCCTTTCAGGCTCGTCTTACCCTGCAATTGTGTTAGGAGATTCGTTCCAGCCACATGAAGTCTATGATGAACAAATAGATCTTGTTACCAAGAATGTATGCTGGACCACGGGATAGCCGATCAGGCGGATTTAGGTCGGTAGCGGTATTCTCGTTTGACTTCGAAGATTGCGATGTAGTAAAAGAGTATCGGATGGTGCGTAGTCGGTCACTGATGTTCTGTACCGTCCCACAAAGACTTGGAGATCTTTCATCCATATTATATATAGGGCTTGCAAGATTGTGGCGCACTTCAAGCTATAATTACGTTGTGCAAAGAGAATTTGCGAATAATCTATCGTTTAAGCTTGCGATTTAAAAAGAGTCGTTGCTTTGTATCTTAATATGCGAGAGATATAAATTAATTTGTTTTCTTTTTTCTTATTTTTCAAATGTTCGATTGTGTTACGAGCTTACCAAAGCTGTACTAGTGATTCAGGTTCTACGTCTTTGGGCGAACTTGCTATTATGTTCGCCATGCTCGAGGAGCGAACAACTTAAGTATAATGTTCGACATGTTCGACGAACAAACATCGCGAACAACTATGCTCGCTATATTCGACAAACAAACAAGACAAGCAATTAATATTTTTTTAGTATATAGAAACTAGAACACAACTCTCTTATAAATTGTGTTCAACTTATTATAGATTTTTATTTATTGTTACTCTAATTTAACAAATCTATTTTAAGATTTATTAAATATAGAAATTGTCTATAGTTGCAAATTCTTGTTATCAAGTAATTGCTTGCATTATCTAAAGACGTCTACAAATCTCTTTAATAATATAATTTACTTTAATATTTTCGAAAAAAGTATTAGTGTAATACTTTGAATACTTTAAGAATATTTATATTAAGTTAACGCGTCTCTACTTTAAGTATTAGCTTATTAGTATTATATCAATTATCAATTATAAAAAACAACAAAATTAAAATTAATAAAATTAATATCTATTATAAAGATTGTATTAATCTAAAGAATTAGCTTATACAAATAAATATCTATTTTATTTTTTATTTTGTTTTAGCAAATTAAAAGACAATTTTTGTATTAACTTTTTTTAAAGAAAGAGTCTAATATTAATTTAAATTAAATTTACAAAAATATTTAAAAAATAATAGCAAAAACTTTTGTACAATATTTATAGACTTTAACAACTTTAAAAAAAAATTTCGAAAAATCTTTAAAATATTTAATAAAAAACAAATTGCAAAAAGAATAATTTAATATTTAATTTAACAAATTTTTGTAGCAAACTATATTGCTAAATTTTAAAAATATATTAATTTAATTAAATAAAATAATATTATATTTATAACAATATTTCGACAAGATTTTAAAAACAATTGAAAAGATAAAATTATATATAATAAAAGAACTCTTAACAATATATTTGATTTTATTAAAATAGTTATCGATTTCAACAACAAACTATATAAAAAAGCTATAAAAAAAAGATACAATTAATTTCGAAAAAAGCAAAATTTTTTTTTGAATTAATAATTAAATATTAATAAAGAGAATCTTGTTTTAATTAAAAGTATAGTAATTTTAATTATTATAAGTTTGTATCTATAAAGCTAAATTTTACTTAATAATATAAAGAATTTTTTTTTAAAAGAAAGCAAAATAATAAATTTTAAAAAACGTATTATTTATATAACAAATCAAATTACTTTGCAAAAAATTATTAATTATAAAACTTAATAAATTGTCGACAAATTAATATTATATTAAAAGAGATATTTAATAATTAAAACAATATTAGAGAATAAGTTAATACAAAAACAAATACTCTTAAAACTAAATTAAACAACAACTATTATTTAATAAAAAATCTAAATTAATTATAAAAAGTTCTAAATAAAATATTATTAAACAAGATATTTGTATTTACGCAAAAAGTTAATTAAATACTTAATAAAACTATAAGAGCAAAACGATTAAAAATGTTATATTTTTATTTAGTAACAAACTTAGATAACAAATATAACTAAAAGAACTTTTACAAATATCTAAACAATATTACAAATTATCTTAACGCTTTAGCTAACTTATTAAAGAAAAGAAAAATAAAATAAATTGTAAATAAATACAAAAAAGCGCTAGAAAGCAATATCACTATAAAAAAAAATATTTTTAACAAAATCGAACAACAATTAAGCAATATTAGTTTATTTAAATAAAAAATAAAGAAAACAAAGAAATATGCAATACTTAATTGAATTGCTTGTTATAATAACTTATATTAAATTTATCTAAAAGACAAAGAAGAAATCAATTAATTTTTTAAAAAATTAAAAAAATTAAATTAGTATAGAAAAGAAGCTTAGCGCAAATAGATGTTTAAAGCGAAAGTTTTAGCAATAAAACAAAAAAAAGTTTAAATTTTTTAGTAAAAAGTATATTAAAGAAATGCAATATATTAGTTTAACAACAACAACTAAACTTAATAATATACGCACAATATTTTATTACATTAGTTAAAATTAATAAATAACAATTTATCGCAATAATTAATTTTAATACAATAGATAATTTTATAATTAAAACTTTTGTTAAAAGAGAAGAATATTTTACTTAAAAGAAATCTAACGTATACAATCTAATAATTGTAAATAAAAATTTATTATTTAACAAAAATAAAAAAGTAAATAAAGAAACAAAATTATTATTGATAGCTATTTAGCAATATTATAAGAAACTAATTTTTAATATAGTAAAAATAGCTATTTATAATATTGTTTTAAAAATGTCTTAATTAAAGCAACACAATTTAGAAATTAATTAGAATATATAAATACTTAGATTTGCGCAATATAATTACGTAATTTATATCTAATTTATATATTAATAACATTCGATAATAGATAAAAAATTAAGTCGAAAATCGATTACAAATAACAAACTTGTATTTTTGCAAAAAAACAATTTAACAAAGTTTAACTTAATAAATATTAGCAAAAATTAATTAAGTTACAAAGTTAAAATAAGTAAAGAAAATTACAAATCTTCTAGAAATCTTGAACTATTTAATATAATAAAGAAATTGCTAAAGTATATATTACAAATATACAACAATTAGAAGCATTTATTTTTTAAAAAAAAAACAACAAAGATTCTCTCTAAATATTAATTATAAAATTACGAAATTAAATTTAAATTAAACAAACAATTTATATTTAAATTTATATATATTTTATTCAAAAAAAAGCTCGAAGTACTTCGCAAACATCTAGCAAAAAACAAAAAAAAAATTTATTAAAAAATCTCAATTACAAGTAGAATACTTAATTCTTTTTATATTGAAGAAAAATAGAACTTTTTGTCTATATATTGATTACTAGAAGCTAAATAATATTACAATTAAAAATCGATATTTACTATTTAATATTAGCGAACTTTAAAATTAATTATTTGAAGCAAAATACTTTACTAAACTAGATTTACAAAAAGTATACAATTAAATTAAAATAAAAACAAGAAAAGAATAAAAGACAATTTTTTGCACGCAATATAAATTATACAAATATATAATAATGTTGTTCGAATTTACGAATGTCTTAACAATATATTAAGAAATAATTAATAATATATTACGACAATATTTGAATCAATTTGTTATAATATATTTGAACAATATTATAATTTATTTAAAAATTTTAAAAGAGCATATTAGTTATATCTTTAAAGTATTAGAATATCTAAATATAAAAAACTTATATTTTAAATCAAAAAAATGAAAATTCTATTAAGAGAAAGTTAATTTTTTTAAATTTGTTGTTAAACAACATAAAGTACGTATAAATTTCAAAAAACTACATGCAATTAAAAAATAAAAATTATTAACAAATATTAAAGAAGTATAATTCTTTCTAAATTTTATAAATTATAATAAAAAATTTATGAAAAACTACTTTGTAAACGCGATATTATTAACAAATTTTACAAAGAAAAATACGTTATAAATATAGAAACTTATAAAAAAGAAATTATTTTAAAATCTTAAATTAAAATACTTAAAAAAGTTAATACTAAAAATATATAATTTGCGATTGTTAAACAAAATTAAAATTGATATATTAAATTTAACTATTAATGCATACTTCAATTAAAGATATAAAAATATATAATATTTAATAATACATTTTTCGAAAAAACTCTTATTAATTAAACAAAACTATAATATTTATAATAAGAAACTACTTGCTATAGTAATTTTCTTAAAATTATAAAAAGTATATATAAAAAAATTATTAAAACTTACAATTTTTATAAATTACAAGAATTTTGTGCACTTTATTACTACAAAGCAATTAAATAAAAGATAGATATAATAGTTAAAGAAACTTAAACAATACAAGTTTAAAATACAATATATTTTAGATAAAAATAATAATAAAACAAACGCACTTAGCAAAAGAAGTAATTATATAAAAACAAAGAAATTATTTAATTACAATATATTTAAAGTTAACAAAAACAAATTATTATTAACAAACAAATATAAATTAAATATTATACTACAAATACTTTAAAATAATACAAAAAAGTTTCTAATAAAAAAAGAAAAACTTCAAATATTTGTTAACAAAATCGACAAATATATAAAAAAACACTATAACAAATTATTGCAAAAGCACTTAAAAATAACAAAAACTCTTTAATTTTTACGTCAATATTGTTAGTTTTTACAAATAAGACAAGCTATCGAGATATATATTAAACAATATTTTAATTATTAGCAAAACAAGCATAATACGTATGCGAACTATAACGAAGTTTAATATTAGAAATTATTTGAATTGCTATAAGATAAAGTTACAATAAACTTTATTATTAAGTTGTTAAAGTCGACAAATTTAACAACTAAAGACAAATATAATTCGATACTAATAATAATTAATAAACTTATTAAGTACTTATATATTATTATATATAAAGAGAAGTTTATCGCAAAACAACTAGAATATATTATATTAAATTAATTTATAAAATATTACAATATATTTAAGAGATTAACTAGTAACAAAGATAAGCTTTTTATATCTAATTATTAAAAGACGCTTCTCTTAATATTAGATACAAAACTTCAAATGTCTATTGTTTATTATTTAATTATAAATAATTAAACAAAAAGAACAAATTAAAGTTTTAAGCAATATTTAAGATACTATATCAACAATACTTAAAGTAATTAAATATTACTTTTATTTATAACACAACTAGTATTAAATACAAAGATTTCAAATATTACTAAAATAACTTTATTCTTTGTTAACTATAACAAAAAATTTAATTTTTTAAAAAAAAAGCGTACGCATTTGTTTGCGCAATTAACTATCGAAAGAGTAGCAATACTAAAAAAGATATATAACAATATTTCAAAAATGCAAAAAAAATTAATTAAATATTAAAACAAAAAACAAAAAACAACATCTTAGCTAAAAGAGAAAAATAAAATATATTTTTTTATAAAAAATCTTAAAACAAGAAAGCTAAACAAGAAATTAAATTATATCAAAATCGAATTATTTTTTGTTAAAAAAATTAAGAAATTAATTAATTACAAACTCGATTTACTTAAGAATGTCAAAATATTTCTAATATTTTATATTTTATTGTTGAAGTCAATAAACTTAATTACGTCTTTATAGAACATATTTTATTTTTATTTACAAAAAAAGAACAAATTCGAAATTAAAAAAATTTTATAACAAAAAAATCAAAAGTATTTTATCAAATAAAAAGAATATTTTATCTCAAAAAACATATAAGAATTAAAGAAAAATCTTAATTATTGTTAAAATCTTTTAAAAAAGTTTTATCGAAACAAGATATAAAAACAATATCTTAATTTTAATTTATCAAAAGTTAAAGTTGTTTAAACAATATATTAAACAACAATTTAAGAGTTTTTGTAACAAATTCGACAAAATATATTTTATTTATTTTTAAATTATTAATGTTCTTTTATTTTATTACAATTATTTCTTTTTTCTTATTTTTCAAAAAATTTAGTTATTTTTCTAGTCGACTTAGCTTTGTATGCGCATTGCGCACTTCTTTTTTTAAATATATTTGTTTTCTATAGATTTGTTTAATTAATACAAAAAATATTGTTAAATTACAATTACAATTAAATTGCATATACTTTATATACTTTTTAGAATTATTATTTATACAATAGATTTTACTAAATATTGTACAATTATAATAAAAACATATTGCTAAAAATATTAAATTTAAAGTATCGAAAAAATCTTTCTTTTTAGAGAAGAAATTTCTAGTATTAATTTTTCTTAAAAATATAGTAAGAAAATATTAAGTTTTGAAACAAAAACTTTAAAGAAAAAAGATAGTATTACAAGCTTATTAAAGTTATATTAGTAATTCAAGTTTTACGTTTTTAAGCAAATCTATTATTATGTTTGTTATATTTAAGAAGCGAATAATCTAAGTATAATGTTTAATATATTTAATAAACAAATATTGCAAACAATTATATTTGCTATGTTCGACAAATAGTATTTGATAATTTTTGTAATTATTAAAAATATCTTTTTTTTTAAAATTGATTTATCTATAAATAAATTTAATTTAAAACAATCTTAAAATTTAATATAAAAAAATTCTCTTCTTTATTTATTGCTTGATTATTATTTTTTTCTTTACAATATATATTTTACAATTTAAGAATAGTCTTTTTTGCGTCTAGATCTATAATACAATTAAAATATTTAATTATTATAATTTGTTCGATTGTTTGCAAACTTATTTGAGATTAATTTTATTAATATATTTTTCGAACAAAACTAAAAGTTTGTTTAATATTTATTAATAATATTAAATATAAAAATATTTCTTAAGCTATTTGTGTTAGTTTTAAAAAGTTTAATGTATTGTTTTTTGAATATTTTTAAATCGAATATTTATTTTCTACAATATTAATACAAAGATATCAATTGTTTTTATTTTAAATCGAACAAGATTGTTAAAATTATTAAAGTAAAAATCTTATAATAGTTACAATAGACTATATTAATATTAGTAAAAAATTATACGCATTATTATATTGTATTATTTCTTTAACAATAGTTGTTTTTTACGCTTCTACTCTTAAATTAGCAATCGAATTGTAATAATATTAATAATAATTTTTGAATTTTGTTTTGTATTTGTTTTTGTAGTTAATAATATTGTTGTTTTTTCTTTTATTTTACAATTTATAAAGACTAACTTTCTACGTAGAATTTAAAATATTAACAAAATTATATAATATATTGTTTGATTTTGGTAATTACTACAGACACACCACTCTACATCGCTGGCACACCATCTCTTACATTGCTGGCACACTATCCTCCCCACTAAGTCTAATCGGGTAATTTTTAGGGTCCAACGCGTTGTTTGTTTATATCGTCGTCGTTGTCGCTGCTATTCTTTTTCCTCTCTATTTATCTTCTACATTTGTATCTATCTCAACATGTCTATGCAAATGCTGTTCTTTGGGGCGAGCCTATACAAGTACATTTTTATTGAACAGTTGATTAAGAAGATCAACAAGCATGTAAAGAAACAAGACTATTTGATAATGCGCAAGCGAAGCAAGCGATCGAAGAAAGACGTTCTTATAAAGATCTAGATACGTTGCGATCGCGACGGTAATAAGATTTTAGATTTAAATTTGCACCGAGAGATTCTTGAGAAACTACATCGAATTTGGTAATAAACAGAAGCAAAATTATGCATTTCTTATCGCTTTCCTATAATCTTGTTGATGTTGTTTGTTTATGGGGTCTAAAAATTACCCGATTAGACTTAGTAGAAAGGATAGTGTGCCAGCAGTGTAAGGGGTGGTGTGCCAGCGATGTAGGGTGGTGTGTCTATAGTGATTACCTTAATTTTTTTGTTTTCGAATAGTATTTCGCAAATTTTGTCGAAACTTTATTGCAAGTTTTAAGTATAATATTTTTCGAAAAATAAATATTAATTCTTATTATCTTCTTTAGATATTTAAGATAATTGAATATTGTATTAAATATTCGAAATTTTAAATAAATATTTGTATTAATTGTTCGCGAAACTATAAAAGTACATTTGTAGAAAAAATTTAGTATATTGTTAATAAGCAAAACTAAGTTTTATTTGCTTTTGTCAAGTTTAACTTGTTAAATTTTTGAATTTAAAAAATATTTCTTGATTTAAAAATTAATATAATTGCGTAATTAATATATTTGACAAAGTATAAAATAATAAAGTTTTAACAAATACAAATATTCTATATTAGTTTTTGTAATTTTTTATTAGTTTTTTTTTTAAAAAACTTTAAATTGAAACAAATATTAAGCTAAGCTATTAATAGCAATTGTAAGAGCGCAAATCTAATAAATTTAATATATATATTATTTTTTTATATTATTATAATTTTTTTTTTTTTTTGATTATATTAAATAAGTTTGTGTTTCTTGCAATATCTTGAAGTTGTTTATTTTTTAATTGCACAATAATATTATTATTTGTTGTTTTTAATTTTATAGTTGAAATAAAATCTTAAGTTACAAAATTAATTATATAAGTTAAACAAAATATAGAATTTTGTTGTTTATTCTATTGAAACTCTTGTTAATTCAAGATTTTGTCGAATTTGTTTTTAAGTATGTTGTTATTACTTGTGTTATTAATAACAATTTCAAAAAGCTTGTTTTTAATTTTGAAAAACTTAAAATTTTTATAAGTTTTAATATTAATTGATAATCTATATACTTAATATTAAAAGAAGTAAATTTAATAAAATATTTGCGAAATTAAAATGTAATATCTATTTAATATATTAAAATTTCTAGATAGACAATTGTTTAAGAACTAGATTATATATTTAAAACAATAAAAATATATTAAGTATTTTTGAAATTTATCTTAATTTTCTCGCGAATTTAACTATATTTTAAGAGAATTATTTTGAATAATTTGATACAATTTAAAAGTATCAAATTTGAGCAAAGCATTTCTAGTAGTTTTCGAAAATTAAAATTGTTAATAGTTCGAAAAAACAAATTCAAATTTATAAAAGTTTTGTATAGTTGATTTTTTTAATTATTTTAAATAAAAAATAACAACAAATTAATATAACTCTTCTTTTAATAATTTGTTAGTTATATATTATTTATATGCATTAGACTGATCGCGTCGGGTCGATTAATCGAGTTCGAGTCGATTAATCGATTCAAATCTTGGCGATTCGAGTCAACTCGACTCGAAAGTCTTGGCAAGTCGATTTCTAAAGTTGAAATCGAAAATCGAGTCGAGTTGAGTCGATTCCTAGAATTGAAACCGAAATTCGATCCGAAAAACCGACCCGAATCGTCAAGACTATTTAAATAATTACATTATAATTATTAATAGTCAAAATATAGTCAATATATAGTCAAAATATAGTCAAAATATAGTCAAAATATAGTTATTATATATTTTATAATATTAAATTATTTAAATTATAATAAGATAATGCATTATAGTAATGCATTTCTACTTTTTAAAAAGAAAATAATTAAATCGCATCTATAGATTCTATAGATGCTATAGATGCAAATAATGCATTTTATTAATAAATTGCATCTATAAGATCTATAGAGTCTATAGATGCAAATATTTTATTTTATTAATTAAAAAAATTCTAAAATTAGTAATTCTTGGCATAATAACGTAATTTTCGATTCCTTGGCAATTCGATTCGATTCCTAATATTGAAATCGAATATCGACTCGGATCGAGTCGAGTCGATTCCAAAATAATAGAAATCGACTTGGATTTCGAATCGATTCCTAGAGTTAAAACCATCGAGTCGGGTCGATTTCAATAGTTGGAATCGAAACCCGATCCAACGATCAGTCTAATATGCATTATTAATTGTAACTTATGCAACTAAAAACTAAATTAATTGTTATTTGTAATTAAGATTATTTTTGTTTTAAACAAAAGAAAAATAGAAGATTTTTTTTTATATTCGATGTGCTTAAATAGTTGTAAGCAATATAATAATTCAAAATCTTGTAGCAACTTTTGTATACAATTTTTGAAATATTATCTATAATCGAAACTATTTAAATATATTTGTTTCAAAACTTGAATTGTGCTTTTGTATTAATTTTTTTTGTTCAATATAAATTGACAAGTTTCGATTAAGTTTTGTTTAAAATATTGTTGTTAATAGTTATTTGTAATTACTATGCTTAAAATTAAGTATTAGTATTTAAATTTTATTTAATATATTTGTTTCTCTCTTTTAAAACAAGCAATAAATAATTGATAAATATTTTGTTAAATATCTTGTAAAAATTTCTTTTTCTAGTATTAATAGCAAAAATATATTTTTTTAATCAAATTAACTTGTAAACTAATTAAAATATAAACTACTAAATAACAAATTGCAAAAAATAGATTTACTAGAATTCTTTTTGTTTAAAAACAATAATTAACTTAAAACTTTTAAAGGATTTGATATTTTGCAAACAAAAATACAAATATAATATAACTATATTTTTTAATAGTTCGAAAAAGAAATTTAAGAATAAAAAAATAATGCAAAAGAGTAACACAAGCAACAACTAATATAAATAAGTTGTTTTAAAATAATATAAACAAGAGTAGCTTTTAAGTCGAAGCATATTACTTGATATTATAGCAAAAAATTCAAAATTATAATAATATATATTCAAAAATAAAAAGTCTTAACATAATAACGTTATATTTGGTTTTTTAACAATTTGATTCGATTTCAAATATTAAAATTAAGAATTGAGTCGAATCGAGTTAATTCAATTTTAAAATAATAGAAATTAAATCGAATTTTAAATCGATTTCTAATGTTGAAATTGTCGAATCGAATCAATTCTAAAAGTTGAAATCAAAATTCGATTCAACAGTTAATCTAGATAAGAATTAAGAGTCTTATTAATAAAAAACTAAAATATAGTCGAAATATTATACAATTCAAAAGATATTATAATGTACTTAAATAAATTATAACAAATAATAAAGATTGTTTTGTGTTTATTATTAAAACGCATTCGAATCTTATTAAAGATAACAATAATATCGAATTTGCTATAATATTTAATCTTGCATAATTGTTGCAAAAAATTTCGAATTAATAATAGAGTATTGCAATTCTTAATTGTTAAAACATTAAAATCTCTATAATTTATATAGATGCGCAAATCTCTATTAGAGTTCTTAACTATAAGAATAGAGATAATATACTATAAAATATTGTTGCAAATTTGTTTTTTGCTTTTTATATTATTTAAATAGATTTAGACTAATCGTTCGATTCCAACAGTTGGAACCGAATTGCATAAGTTATGAAAATACTAACTATATTAGGTTATAACATGGCCTAATTAGGTATAACTTTCGGGTCGGGTTATAGATTTTGGGGAAAAACCGACCCGAACGGTCAGTCTAAATAGATTCTAATAATCTCTTCTTTTTGACAAAAAATACTATAGATTTTCTTAATCGAAAAAGCTGCTTTTGAAATAAAATCAATAGCATAATTAGTATTTTTATTTGGTAGCAACTTGTTAGCTTTTTGTAAATTAAAAAGTTTAATTTATTGTTTAAATTTCGAGTAAATTTGTTTCTCTAGTAAATTTAAACTAGAAGAATTTCGTTTGAGCTTTGTATAAAATTTATTATAATTATCGAAAGTAATAGTTGCAATATTTATTGTAATATTGTTGTCTATAGTGCAAACTAAATATCTATCGTTTTTCTTTAATTAATCTAGTATAGCAAAATACTCAAAAAATATAACAACTATCTTGTAGCTTTTTTTGTCAACAAACTTTAAAAATAAAAAAATACTAATTTGACAAATATTAACTTTATCTAAAGACTTTAGAGACAAACGTTCTAATTGTTTGCGTTATTTGCTAAAGATTTCTAACAACTAATAATTTAACAAGTAGTATTTTATATAGTAATCGAATTTAAACTAAAGAAATCGTATATTCTCTCTAATTTGTACGTTATACTTTTCTATTTAAAGTATATCGAGAATAACTACAAATTGCTTTAATTTAATTATTAAATACTATAAGATATTAATATATCTATTTAAATTAACAATAACTTGAGCAATATAAATAATATTAGAGACAAATTTGTTATCGACAAGATATAATTTGATCGAATTTTGCAATAGTATAGTAGAAAGTTTATAAAATTTGACAAACTTTCTATCAACAAAGACTTTATCGAAGATTTCAATATTAATAAATAGTATTGTTTTAATATAATGTTTATCGAAAAACAAATAAACTTAATTTGAACAAATATTAATATAAAAATTTAATTGCTAATTATTAAGCAATTTGTTGTTAATAGTGTTAGAATTAAGCTCGACTTTAATAAGCAAAACTCTATTATATAAGTTAAATATAGTTTGAAGCTCTTTTATTATTTTTTGTATAAATGTTAGTTTCTATTTTAAATTGCAATTCTTGTCGAAAATATTTAGTTTTTCGATTTACTAAAATTATGTAAATTGTTATCTAAAATATTAAAACAACTTTCTTCTCTAAATGCTATTAATTTAAGATTGTTAATATTATAAGTTTTGAGCTCGATAATTTTTTTTTTAATTTTAGCTAACTTGTTTTTGCAAAAAGTATTCGAGTAATTAGAACAATATTTCGAACATAAATATTTTTGACAAAAATTCTTTTTCTTAATTTTATTTTTGAGTATTTAAAATTAAAAAACTAATTTTGTTTTAAAAGAAATCTTTTGTTTAATTATACAATTGATTGATTTGTTGTTGTAAATTTCGAATCTATTTGTAAGCTTGTATATAATATTTCGAATTTTTGTCTATTTGCGTAATAATAAATTTATTACGCGCGTTAGTCTAAAACAATTAATAAATTTTCTTCTATTTTATTCTAAGATTTATGTTGCGTAATCGAGAGATTAAGTTATTAATATTAGTAACGTTAATTATATTAACAAATTAATTATACAATTTGCTATTTAGTTTCAAATCAAATTAATATATTTTTTGATTTTCGAATAGCTTAATATTTGTTGCAATTAATATAAATCGAATTATGTACTTGTTAAAGATTTCGAAGAACTTTATAACGAAATTAGATAATATAAGTTTGATAAAATTTCTATATTGTCGATCAAACTTGTCAAATTAAATATAGAGATTTGCTATTAATTTAACTAATATACTATAGAACTAAACAAAATTGTTGCTCTAATTCGACAAACAATATCTAATATTTTCGAAAACGTTTTTTATATATTTAATTGTAATATATATTAGTTTAATTGATTTGCTATCGAATATGCAAAAATAAATTCTAAATTTAACAAAAAACGCTATTTGCTATTAATCGAATTTTTTTCGATTATTCGAAAAGACAACTAAATTGAAAAATTTAATATTGTTATATATTGATTTCTCGATTTTGAGCAAGCTATTTTTATAGATTTTGTTAAGACATTTGCGATTCTATTAATTTGATTTGTAAAAAAAATATATTGTAGTTGTTGCTATTGTTGCTAAGATTTCGATAAAACAATAAGTAATAAATAGATTTAAATTGTTTCTAATAATTAAGTTTCTCGATTAATTTATTTTGTTTCTTGATTAATATATTAGTTGTCTTTTTCTATATTTTGTTTTCAATCTATTTTATATTTTGCTTTTTTTGTAAATTTTTGCAAATAATTCAAACTTTGTTAAAATTTGTCTCTAATTGTACAATTTTTTTGTTTCGATTTTTTCTATATTGTATTAGATATTGCACGCAAAAATAAATACTATTAATATACTTAAATTAATACACGAGATTTTTAGTTATATCTTTAACAAAATTGTTGCTATATAAAAGTTTTGCAAATTTTTTTTGAATCTTTTGTCAACAACAATTATAATCGAAAAAAGACTAATAAAATAAAAATCAATTAATTTTGATTTTAGTTTTACGTCTAAACTTCTTAATAAATAGAAATAATATATTAATATTCTTAAAAGAATTATTACTAAATTCAATTAATTCAAAATTTTTGAAAACAAGTTCGAATAAAGTTTGCAACTATAACTTTAACAATAACAAAATTTTAGTACTTAATTAATAGCAAGATCGATTTCGAGATATAACACTTTTATAAGATTTGAAATTAAAAAGAGATACTTAACTCTTTATAGCAGAATTGCGACGCGTTGTAATAGTAGATTTGCACAAATATTGTAAATTTTAATAGTTATAAACAATAACAAAGTAATAAATAAAGATATAAATTTAGATAAAATACTTTGTTTAAATATGTTTGCTCTATTCGAATATTGTACAATTTATTTTGTTTAATTAAATCAATAAATATCGAAGCAAAAATTATCAATATCAAAAACAAATATTGCTTAAGTATTGTATCGCATAATAAGTTCTACGCAAAATAAAAAGATATTATTCGAAAACAACAATATTGCAATATAGATATTAATTCTAGCAAACTTGTTTGTCTATTCTAGTAGAATTACTAAGTTGTAGTTAGAACAATCTATTGTCTATCTATTTTAACAAATTTACTATTTTTTTCGTAAAATTTCTTTCAACTTAGTGCGATAAGAATTAGAGAATACTTGCTCAAAAAATCAATAGAATTTATTATTGTTAAGTTGCACATCTTTCTCAAAAATATTTATTGTTGCAACTTAATTATATTTTGCAAAATATCTATTCTAGTAGTTTTATATTTAGAATTGCTTTAATAGCTTTATATTTAAAACTATTTTAATAACTCTATATCTAAAACACGTTTTAAAAAGAAAAAAATTAGCAAATATAAATATTTTTAGAGTACAATTTGCAAGATTGTTTCTAAAAAAATAGCTAGTATTATATCAAAATTAGAGCTTTGATAGCTAGTATATAATTGATTGACAAGAATACTAGCTATGCAAAACTAACTATATATAGAAAATAAATATAAGTACTATAGATATCAAGACGCTAGACATTATTCGTAGTATACTCGAGACTAGAGAGCGAAGACTCGAAAAGTAATTGAAGAGCGAAGTCTATCTAGTTTGGAACTATAATATTCTTTACTTTAAATATCTTTTGAAACTTGCGTTTAAATTAATCAATATTATCTATTAATTATATAGCAATAACAATATTGTTAATATAAAACAAAAATATAATATGTTGTTTAAGATACAACAAAAGACAAACATTAGTATTGTATTATTTGAAGTCTAGTTTAATAAGCTTTTTAATATAGTACTTATATTAATCGCGAATAACTTATTTTAGACTATAAAGATTTTGAAAAATATACAAGTATTGTTTTGAAGATATATTTATTCTAGATAAAAATATTATATAGATTTTCTTTTTAAAAAAAGATTTAGTAAAGATATTGTTAATATCTATTTAATAATATTCTAGATTTTTCAATATAATAATAACAAAGAATATTTGTAAGATATTAAATTTAACAATTAAAACAAAAATATTTTTGTAGTTAATTTCGAATAGATTGATCGCGTCGAATCGATTAATCGATTCGAATCTTGACAATTTAAATCAATTCGACTCGAAAGTTTTGACAAGTTGATTTCTAAAATTGAAATTAAAAATCGAGTCGAGTCGAGTCGATTTCTAGAGTTAGAATCGAAAATTGACTCGAAAAAATCGATTTAAATTGTTAAGAGATAAAGTTATTTAATGGCGAATTTAATAAATATAAATTAGATTTTAAATTTTATTATTTTTTTATCTAAATATTCTATAGTAATGTAATAAAGTAATATATATAAACTATTTAATATTTATGTAGTAAATAGATTACAACTATTATAGTCTCTTGATAAACTTCGATTCTATATCTTATCAAAAAGTGCATAATAATATATTTAGATAATATATTTGAACTTATTGATACTATTAACTAGTTCGAGATCTTTACAATCTTGTAATTAACTTTATTCTTAACATTATTATTATTGTTTTCGCTTTCGTTATTATTATTATTCTCTTTGTACTTTGTATCTTTATACTTGTTATTTATTATTTTTGCATTATTTTTTGTCTTCTTTTATCTAATTTTCTCTTTATTATTATTAATTTTAATCAAATCTTTAGAATTATTATTTGTCGATTTTAAAAAATTAAATATTTCGCAATCTACAATGTTTTTATTGTTTGCAAAAGTATCTTTAAATCTTTTAAATTCGTTAATTGCATTTAAATTGTGCGCTTTTTTCAACTTATTAAACTCTTTATAATATAGAATGCGTTGTTAAATTATTTCGATAATTAATATTATATATTTGGTTACATTTTTGCTTAATTTGAACTAATTAAAATTAGACTAACACGTAGATTAGTTATTTTATTTATGTTAAACTTTATATATACTTGAATATTAAGAGATTGTATTGTGTCTACGTCTTTACTCTTTAAAGTTGTTTATATAGCAATTGTATTAACTTTAGTTTGTTTTGCAATATTTTTGTCTCTAATCTTCTTTATTAGTTTGATCTCAAAGTATTGCGTAAATTATTGTTAATAATATAAATAGATAATACAAAACTAATATATTAATAGAAGAAAAATTATATCGATTTGTTATTTTTCAATTAAGATAATTGAGAAAATTAACTATACAAGATATTTATTAATTTAAATCTACTTTTTCGAACTATTAATAATTCGAATTTTCGAAAATTACTAGAAATATTTCGATTAGATCTAGTATTTCTAAATTGTATTAAACTATCGAAATTAATTTTTATAAATTTTAATTAAATTTGTAATAAAATAAAATTAGATCTAAAAAAGTTTTAATATATTTCTATTGCTTTAAATATATAATTTAGTTTTTAAAAAGTTGTTTATTTTAGAGTATTAATATATTAAATTAATATTATATTTTAATATTGCAAATATCTTATTAAATTTTTGCCTTAATAGTTAGACTCTATGAGAAAAATTATATTTGAACTTGTCGCTTCGCGATCCTAATCTTCGATTAGAATTAATAAATTCTTAACTTTAAAATAAGCTCTAAAATCTTTTTTTAGAAGCGAACATTTAGTAAAATAGCTCAACGCTAAATGCGAAGTCTTGTTTAGTATTTGTCTACTAATTTCAATAGATAAAGCGCGCGTTTAAACATAATTTTTCTATAGAGTCTAAGAGCGAAACCTTATTTTCTTGTCAAAATAAGACAAATTTCAATATGTCGAAAATTTAATAAAGACAATTTTTTACTATTGATGCATAAAATTCGATCGCAATTTTCGATATATAATTGTTGAATTACTAGCAACGCAAGCATCTTACAAGCGAAATAAAAAAATGCTACAAAAATAAGCAATCGATTGCAATTACAAACAAGTGTATAGATATAAATTATTGTTTGTTTATTAATTAATTGTCTTGAATTGTGTCTCTATTAAACAATTTACGCAAAGTCGATATCTTTAACATCGAAAACAAGCTCTCGCGAAGCTCAAAGAACGTCGCGCGTTTTAATTAATTATTTTGATTAACGACGTTTGTTTTTCGAAGATTTAGAAGATTTAACAAATCTCTTTTTCTTTTTTTTTACGTTTACAATTTAAGCTTCTCTCAATTATTAAGCTTCGAATCGACGTTTTTTGACGTTTAATTTTTTCTTCAATTTAGAAGTTTCGTTCGTTAACGTTGTTGATTCTATTATGTCTTTATTTTGTTGTTTTGTGTTCTTCATAAGTTTGACTTATTGCTTTATGTTTTTCGTGTTTTTTGTAAATTTGAATTCGATTGTTTTGTAAAAAGATCTTTTTGAAACGCGCAAACAAAGCAAAGATTTCTTAGAATTTATAATATTTATTTTACGAGAAAACTTAGCGAAAAATTGCTTTAAGAAATAAATTTTATTAATACTAAGTTTTAAATTGTAATATAACGAACGCACAAAAAAAGTGTTTAAATTAAATTTTTTTACGTCGCAAAATAAGAAGATATCTTGATGTTAAAGATAGTAGTAGCTCTATTGTTTAAGCTTCAAAACGCAATTATTGATATTTACGACGTTAGCGTCAAACTATTGCTTAATTGCAATTTTAAGTAAAACGCAACAAAAACGCAAATCGTCTTTTTGATCGAACTGGACTAGTTATGCTTCGTGCAATTGCGCTATAGTGCGATCAAAATAAGCAATTAAATAGACAAATTTGTCTTCAAGACGCACTTCGAACTCAAATATATTTTTTGCGTTAAAGACAACTATAATAAAGATCTTCTTGTTGATTACGAACGAATAATCGTTGTATTAATCGAAAATCGACGAATTAATAATTGAGATTTTTTTGATTCGATTATTATTTTATTAGTTGTAGCGAATATAGCTCGCGATGTTATGTTTTAGCTTAAAAACATAAAAGAGACAAAAAGATGCAATAGTTTTGTTCTTACAAATTCTAGCAAAAATCAAGAAATTATTATTGCTAGAATTTTAATTATTAAAGATAACTCGCTTCTTTAGATAATTTTATTTGCAAAAATATTAAAACGAGATCAATTCGACGCAAATTGCGAAAAAGAAACTTATTAACTTCTAAATAAGAGCAACTTTGTCTCGAATCTTTGATAAAATTTTCTTTTTACTATTAAGTATCTTTTTGTTATTTTTCTTGTTTTTGACAACTTTCTAAGATATGCTTTTAGATTTTTTTGTACATTTAACGAACAAAAAACTTTTCTCTAGATCTTTAGTTAATCTATTAAAATTCTTTTTTGCTAAAGTAGTTAATGTCTAATTGATAAACGAAATCAACAAATTAAAGAGAAAATTTGTCGAAGTAATAGTTATCTTAACAAGAATTTGTCGATCAAAGATTGTAAAAGAATTTAAAAATATTGAAGTTTCTACAATATTAGAAGACGCAAAGCTTTTGTTAACAATTAAAGATATTAGATTTTTAACAATGTGCGAAGATATCAATTTTTTAATAGTATTAATTGACTCGATTTCTAGAGAAAAGTTGTTTTCGTTTATAATAAAAAAATGTGTCAAAGAAAAATAAATGTAAAATAAAACTTCGATTTTTGTAGTTAAAAAGACACAATCAAGCACAAGAAAGCACAAAGAAGCACAAAAAAGCTATTCTCTACTTAAAGAAAAATTAATAGACAAAAGAGTTTATTTTTTAAAAAAATTCTTCAACAAGAAGTATAAATAATCGAGTATTAGATCAAACGATAGCGACAAATATATAAAATTCGCAAAGTTAACAAGATTGCGCAATAAATAAATAAAGACAATATTTCTCAAGTAAATAGATATTGTAAGTGTTAAGAATATTGTTATTTAACAACAAATATCGTTTTTCGAAAACGCAATACAAGTGTTTTTTTACTTGTTAACTAATTAGTAATCTCGAAATAGATTACAAACAATAATAAATAAATAACAAAAAGACGTCGCACATCTTTACTCTAATAGTTGTTCTTAAATAAAAGATTATTATACTAAACTTTTGATTATTAATATATTTCGTCAATTGTTTTTTTTATTTTTAAATTTTTATCTCTATTCTTTTTTTTTTCGCAAACAAAGCTTTTTTTTAATTATAGACAACAAAATAAATGTAGAACTTGTTATTGCGTTTGTCGACTTGCGTGCTAGTTTTTAACATTTGGCGAAATTTATAATTGACTATAGTCAACATAATATCGTAAAAGAAACGAATAATTGAATTTTATTGTTTAAAATTAAAGAAAAACAATACAAGACAATTGTTAAGTGCTTCAATTACGTCAATAAGCACATAGAAGTTGCCAAAGAAGTAATAGAAAAAATCTAGACATTGCTAAAGCGTCAAAAGCTATAAAATGTGATTTATCGAAGCGAACGCGAGATATTCGCGAAATTAAAAACATTTATTTTAAAAAATCTTCGACGTAATCAAAAGCGACAACACAAAAAATACAAAGAAAAATTTTTATCTATTCGAAGATTCTAGAGTGAGGCGACAATCAATTAGAATTTTGATAGATTTTTAGAAAACAACGTTGTACAAATAATTCGAGCTACTAAAAGAATTTTAAATGTAAATTAAATATGTAAGCTTTTGAGTTAAGTTGTTCTTTAACGTTTGCGTCGCAACATCAAAGATCAAAAATTAAAAAAACTAATTATCTTAAATAATTAGAAAGAAGTTGTCAACATGTCAAATTGCAAAATAATATTATTTCTTGAGAGTTTTGCGTTAATTTTTTTCGATTTATAAGTTTATAAGTTTAATTAAATTAAACTAAACACTTTTGATATATTTGAAGATCGAAGAATTAGAATTATTAAAAGCGATATTTTGATATTAACGACAACGACAACTTTATCGAAGAATTAAGCAAAAGTTCGCAAAAAAAGATATCGAAAATTAACATTATTATATTAAGAAATAAATTCGATATCGAAGCAAACAACAAACGACGCGTTAAATAACAAATAGAAGTTTTTATAAGCTAAGAAATTTACAAGTTAAATGCAAACTTCAAATTTTGTTAAAAAGCAATGCTAATGTTGCGACATCAATCAAGTATTAACGAATTATATAAGAAGATTAACAATAGAAGAAACAAATATGCGTACAAAAGAGCAATGTTTCAAAGTTGTTTGTTTGTTGTTAAAATTGTTGCCAATTAAATATCTTAAACACGTGTGTTTTAGTTATCTTTGCAACGTCGTCGAATTCGTAAGTTTTATAAATAGTAAAACAAATATAATAATTACAATTATTGAAATTCGCCTTATTGAAGTATACAACAAATGTTATGCGCTAAACTCGCTAAAGCGTCAAAATTCAAATTAATAAAAAATAACAAATTGACAAAGAGATAAAACAAATAATTTAAAAATCTTTAAATATGTTGTCGAGAAATTTATTTTTCTAATAAAGTATAATAAGAATGTAATCAAAATAATTGTTTTTAAGATTGCAAATGCTAAGACATAAAAGAATTAAAATCGAAATAAAAACATAGTTGCGTTGCAAATGTTCGAATAACTCTAAAATAATGTTGTTAACAAAAACGATCAAAAATTCAAAATTAAAGATCTAATCGATATTGAGTACAATATATATTTTTATTATTTTAGTGCTCGCAATAAGAAGTCAAATCTAGAATAATTTCGCAATATGTTTTACTTTTTTATGCAACAAATTATTTTTATTAATTTTTTATATTAACTTCTTTATGTAACATTGCGTTCAAATCGCAATTATTGTTTTATATTTTATCTTTATTATGTTAAGTAGGTTCGCAAAAGTAATAATACTTATTTTCTTTATATTGATATTAATGTTTCAAAATACGTCGAATTTAAAAAAGAAAAAAACATTATTTAAGATTTCGTATCTCTTGATTAAGAATTCAAAGAAAGTTATACTTTAATTATTAAGAACTTTTATTAAAAGATTCTATCTTAATAATTCGACGTATTAGAAGGAGACAATGTGTTAATTGATGTTAAAAAAGCGTACATTTATAGTTTCAAAAACACAATAATATAAAGACAAATTAACTTTACAAAGTACGAAAGTTCAAAATTTATTATTTGCGATCGCGAAAATGTTTGTATAACAAAATCGAAAATTGTGCATAATTTTATCGCAAAAGAGAGAAAGATTGTTCGAAGAATAGTTTTACTCTAATATGTAGCAATTTAATTTAACGACAAATCGCTCAATAATATAAAGTTAAAAAACGTAAATTAATTTACGATTTATTACACTTAGCAAATTGTTTTTATTTTATTAGTGTTCAAAAAGTCTAATTAATACGATCGAATCAAAAATAAATTTCTCGCGTTTACTTAACTTATTTTAAAAATTTTTATTAACAATGTTTTAATCTATAAAGCAAACTAGAACGATTTGCGAATTAAAATCGAAACAAACATTTTGCTAAGCAACAATTGTATCGCGACTCAAAAAATTATCGATCGTTAACAAATTAATTCTCTTCAAACATTTAAAGACGCTTAAATGTTTGTTGTACAAATAGAGAGACAAACTTATTTTTTTAACAATTTCTTTAAGAAACAAAATAAGAGTTTGCAAGCGAAAATTAATTAAGCGTTGCAAACGTTGTCTTTGCGCTAAGATCGAAGTATTTATACAATAAAGACAAAATTGCTTTTGCAAGAAAAAAAAAAAAAAATAAGTATTGATCAATAAATTAGAAATTCAATAAAGTCTAGTCGCTAATTGAACAATCAAAAATGCCTAATGTATCTTTGTTACTTCGAGAATCTAACTTCTTTAATAACGAGCTTATTTGTATTTGCGCAATTAATTAATTTGCACACAATTTCTTTTTTAAATGTAAATAATAATTTTACTTTACTATTTATTGTAATCAAAGCAATTATTTGTTATAAATAGTTGTTTTATGCGTTTGTCCTCTTTTTTTTTATTTGATTCGAGTTTGTCTTTGTTGTCGCTCTTTCTCTTAATTGTTTATTGTCGCAATCTAAGTTTGTTTTGTCGAATTTTATTAACTCGCTTTTGGATATTTACAATTTAAGAACAATTTTTTTTCTTCGTTTGTTGTTAAGAATTAAGAGAAGATAATTTAAACAAAGTAATACAAATTATTGGCGTTTTATTTTGTTGCTTAGTTTCGAGCAACTAGTGCAACTTCTATTGTGGCACTAGTAGAGCACAAGAGTAGAGACTAGCTACTAGAGTTTATTTTGCGCTCTAAGTTTTCTCTATTTGTTATCTAAGTATCTTTGAGCTCAATCGAGCAACTTGATCAAGTAATAACGTTGTTCGTATTGCAAATTAGATTGTTCGATTAAGTTAACATGTTTAATCGAAAGTTCGATTCGATTTGTTGAAGAATTTACGATAAATTAATATAACAAACGAACGAAATAATTATCGAATGTTTGCATTTTTGAGCTTAGATATTAATGCTTCAAAGTCTTTGATTTTATCTTGTGTCGCATTAATAAATTGTTTGGCCCATAATATGCGTTTATAAACAAAAGCGTCTTAACTCGTATATTTAGAAATTAAGTTAAACATCTTTGTTATAACAAATACGACAACAACGTTATTTTTTATCTTATGTTTTGTATTTTAATATAAACAAAATTTGTTTAATTTTGTTTTCAATATTCGCGTTTATAATGTTTTCGCTTTTATAAATAGATTTTTGTTTATATTGTTTGTTGTTATAAGTTTATTTGCGTAGATTATATTCGTATTAAGTCTAAAATTCTTACGTTAATAATTGTCGCTTATTGCTTATAAAATCTTGAGTATTTTATTATTAAAACGCAATGTTATTGCGCTTAAATTTTTATTTAATTCGAGCTCTCTTTGTAGCACGTCGTCAATTATTTGTTTTATTGAGCTTTATTGATAAATTACAATTATACAATCAACTCGATTTTCTTAATGTACTCTTTTTCGATATGTTTTATTCGATACAAAGTTTTTTTTATATTTCTTTTTTTGAACATTTCGCAAACGTAATTACTAGCAACAAGTGCGTTTCGTTCGCATTAACGCTTTTAATTGTAATATAACATTTTTTAGTTATATTATTTATATATTGCTCTAGTAGTATATTTAGAATTTTGAACAAACAAGTTCTTTATAAATTGAAAGCAAGATAACGTAGCATTATAGAAGTCTTTTGTAGATATTATTGACGTCTTTGCATATAAATAAGATTTGATAATTACGCATTCTCTTTTGATTTTAATAATATCTTGAGTAATATTTGTTGCAAATATAGATTCAAATTTAATTTATTTATTTTTTGTCGACAAAAATAATTGTGTTAAGAGAAATTGAAAAAATATTGTGCGAACGCGTTGTTATTTGATTTTATAATTGTCGAAAATATATAATAGCAAGTTTGATATAAAGATAAATAGAAAAAGCAAGACGCATTTTTCGCAAACAATTTTAGCAAAAATTATTAAATTTATGCTAATTCAATATAGCAACTTAGATTATTCTTCGCTATAAAGAGAGTAAAATCTTGTGTGTTTAATTTGATTTCTAATGATATTAGTTTAATTATGTAATAAATATCTTTGTTCTTAATAGTGTTACTATAAATTTAATTTAATATATTTGTTCTTAAAGCAATATCTCAAACATAATAAATTATAGAAATTAATTTCTTATTATTCTTTAACAATTTCTATTTATTTTGTATATAGATAACACGAATAGTAGTATTCTAAATTTTATAAACTACAAATTTATTTTAGTTTGTTTAGATATTTTTAATCTCGCGTTAACTTATCTCTTTATTGTTTGAATTTCGTTTTTGATAAAATTTTCGTCGTAACAAGTGTTGTATTAATTTTAATCGAAATATACATTAAAACTAAATATAGACTTCTTTAAAAAATTTATCTTAGTTAATATTACGTAAACGCTTCGAAGAACATTGCTTACATTGTAAATTCGTTAATTGTTAATAATTCGCAAGATTTTTGCATTACTTGTTAACTAGAACTTCAATTGCAATATATTGTTCAATTTATTCGATTTTTTTTTGTTGCGTTATTTAAGAACATTTAAGAACGCTTTACTATATATTTTTTTTCAATTTTGTTTTTCTCTTCTCTTAGAATTTACAATAGACAAAATAAGTAACAATTGTTCGATAAAGCGCTCTTTATATATCGATAACAATTTGACAATATATTGCTCTTTTAAAAAGAATTTTTGAAATTATATATGATTTTGTTGCTAAACGTTAATGTAATCGTCTTAAGCTTCCGAACAACGCGATATCTTCTTTATTCGTTAATTGAATTTATTAAAATTATGCGCGTTAAATTTAAAGCAAATTATTAAGATATATACGTATACAAAGCATTTCTTAATTTAGAAGTTATTTCTTTTTCTTATTTATTTGCGTGAGTTGATCGCGAATATTACAAAGACGAGACAATTACTTTTGAGTCGTTTGTATTGTTAAATCTTATCGTTTTGTTTCAATCTATTTAGATTGTTTAAACGAGTTTGTTGCTAACGCACAAATATAGTTGTTGTCGAAACTAGTTTCTTCAATTTAATAAGTTGGCGAACTTGATTAAGAGTTTTAATATATATAGAATTATAATCGCTTTGTCTAATGTTTAAGATTATTTAATCGAAAAATATTTATTTTTAGTTGTTGAATCTTGTTGACGTTGCAAAATAAAAAATTTGTAATTTTAAAATAATTTTTGATTAAATTTCGATTAAATTTTTTTCTTACTTAATTTGATTGTTTATCGTTAGAAAAGCTACTCTTTTCGAGTTGTGTATACATATTTGATTTATAAATTTTGAAAATTTGTTAGTGCGAAAATAGAAATTCTTTATCAAATATATATAGACGTGTTCGTTGTTCTTGATATTAAAGTTGTTAGTTGTGTCGAATTTTCTAATAAACTTTTTATAGTAACTAATAACGTAAAATTTAAGTATATTGAAATAAGCTTTTTTCGTCTTTACATTTATTAATTAGTATTTGACAAATATCTTCTTTAATATGTTAAATCGTTCTTGCGCGTGTCGCATATATAACAAGATTATCTCGTTGTAAAAGCAATACGTCGCAAGCATTATAAGATTAATTATCAATTTTGTCGCATAAATTGCGATTAAGACGTAGTAACAAAGCAACAATGTTATAATTGCTATTAGTTAATAAAGAATGGCGCTTTGCTTAATCTTAATTTATTGTTCAACTTTGCTAAAATACTTAAGAGTGCGCAAATTAAGAATCTTAAGAATTGATTTGAAGCTCTAGTTTAGTTTAAATATAACGTTTGTTTCTTTTACTTTTTTGCTCTTGTAAACATGCTTATAAGTCGCTTTGATTTAAGAAATAACGTTTGCAATAAATCTCTTTAGTTAATTTATCAAACTTATTAAGATATCTTTCTTGAGTTAATGTAACAAATCTATTATTATTATATTATAAATATTTATTCTTAGAAGCTCTCACGCGAAGTTTTTTATATTATAAACGTATTTAAGATTCTTTTTATCAACTTTATAATTAACTTGAAACTCGAGTTGTTGTAGTATATCTTTATATATTTGTAACGTTTATACATTTATCAAATTGTTACGTTTGTCTAGAGAAATCTTATATATAGCACAATAACGATTTTGTTTAATTTTGGTTACAAGTGTTTGCTTTAAATAGTTAATTATTAGTTTTGCTAACATTAAGTAATAGTGTTTGCGTCAATCGTTTGCGCAATAAATTATTAGTTTTTTTGTTAAAAGATTGCGCAAAACTAGTGCCAAATAGTTAGCGCAAAACTCTCTAGCAAATTACTTTTTATTTACGTCTCGTTATACAACTTATAATGTCGTAATATATCTTTATATTCAAATGTTTCGTATCGTTTCTTTTAGTGTACATTATTAAAATCTAGTTTAATAGTATTATATTTAATTGATAACTTTGTCGTGCGTTTTTGTTTAGATTCTTAATAATTATATATATTAATTATGCGCTTTGATCTTCTTGTTGTCTAGAAAGTTGTATTTTATTCGTCGAAATAAAAATCGATATTATAGTTGTTTCGATCGAATAAAAATTTTGTTTTTTTTATTAATTGTTGATTGTGTAATATTGATTCTAGAGTCTATTGCTCTTTGTTGTGTATTGTCAAATTAATGCGTACTATAAATAATTCGTATAAACTAAATAATTAAGTATAAAAACGATAATTTTGTCTATTAGTTAATAGCGTATTTTGTGTATTTGATTAAAGTGAGTCGCATTTTTTACGTTAAATGTTAACTTAAATGTGTCAATCTTTTATTTGTTATTAGATATTTTTTACGATATATTATTTAATTTGACGAGTTATATATTATTGTTCGAATAAAAGACGAATTTGTAAAGTAACTTTAATTGCTTGTTTTTAAAAAATTGATTAATATCGCTCTTAGTATATTTGCAATCGTGAAATTAATATATTAGAGTATAGTTTGTTTTATTAAGAAAAAATTTATAGCGATTCTTGATTAAATAATAATATTTCTTGCTCTTGTTTTAGATATTTAAGTAATCGAATTGTTATTAAATTTTTTTATTGTGTTTAATGTGCGCATTCGAAGTCTTAAGCAATCTTTTGTGTGTTTAAAAATAGTTTAACAACAATTCTTCGATCTTTTTCTTAATTATAATTTCGTAGCTCTTGTTGCGTAACAAAAATAATATAAACAATAAATTAAACTTAAATCGACGATCTTTATAAGAATTATTAATAAACTTAATTTATTTTTTGCAATTGTAAAGCGTTGCAATTAGATTTGTCTCAATTTGTTATATTTGTTAATTTAGTGTCTTTTTAATTAAATAGTGCAATATATTGCAATTTGTAAAGTAATTGTCTTTCAAGAGATTAAGCAATAAATGCATCGAATTAAGATCGTGTTTAAAAGTTAAATTTAGATTTAAAAAGTTATTATTTAAAGAAATTTAAGTAGCACAATATCTTAAGTTTTTATTTGTTATATATATAATGTTTATTATAATAATTGTTTTTGCAATCTTTGTTAATAAGTTTATGCGAAAGTATTGTTTTTAATAATAATTGTCTTGTTGCGTCTCTTGATCGTATAAGATTTTCTTTAAATACTTATATATATTGATCTTTCTAGTTTAAGTACGACTTTTATAATATTTTTTTACGTAATGCGTAAAATTGTTTGTAAACTTTAGAATCTTTAAACATTTTTAACAACGTATCGCATTTATATTGATTTAAATATTGAATACTATATTGAACGATATTGCGAAGCGATCGAAACATAGAATAGCGCATTCAACGTTAATAAAACGAACGCAATTATTTATAGTAAACTAGCGCGAAGATTTCGTAAATACTTGTTTAATAGTTTTACGAAATTTTGATTAATTTGTTTAGTAGCTAGTTTTTTTTATTTTTAAACATTTTTTTAATAAAAATATTTAAGTCTTTTTTGTTTTCTTTTTACGACAACATTATTTTATTGTCTAAGCTTAAATTATTCTTTTTATACTTTTATAGTTGTGTTGTTTTTTAAAGATCGCTTTTGCTTTAATCTTATTATAGTTTTTTTTGACGTAAATTGCTTAGATGTCTTTGATTAATATGTTACAAATTTTGATTTTTATTTCGTTGTAAACGTCGTCACGAAGCAAACAAATCTATAGAGATTATTGTTAATCGTTTATTGAATCTTTGACGTCAATTTAGTAGACGAAGATTTTGAAGACGTAATTCTTTTTAAGATTGCGCAATTCAAATAACTTGTTGTTAAGTTAAACAATTTTTAAGCTCAATTTTATGCAACATGTAAGCATTGAGTAATTTTTTACATTATTTTTAATAAAGAACAAAACTTTTATTAGTTAAATCGAAAGAGAATTGCGTTATATTGTCGAAGATCTTAGATAAACTTTAATTTTTTAAAAGTTTAAAATTTTAAACTAATTGAAAGCATAGATTGCTATCGATTTTTATTTAATAAAGGCGCTCACGTAGTTTGTTTAGTAGCTTTGTAATATTGTTGCTAGCGACAATAGCGATTTCGATTATAAAGATCGATGTAAAAATGTGTTTAAAATTATTAACGTTCGAACGAACGTATCTTTTTATGCATATTTATTATCTTTCTACTAGAGTAAATTATTTAATAAGTTTTTTCTTCTAGACATATTTTTTATTTTGAGTTGATAATTTTCTTTATTTTAGTTTTACGCGAAGTTAAGACATAAAAATGTTTGTTAATTTTGTTTTTTTTCCCTTTGTTTTACGTTTGCGAGATCTAGAGTTAATAAAACTTGCGAATTAATTAATACGAGAGACAAAAAGTCTAATAAGTATAATAGTTGTCGCTTTTGCTTTCTAATAAAAGTAGTCTTAAAAATATATATTTAGTCGCTTTTTGTCTACTAAGAATGTAAGCATCTAAAGTGCTTATACGTGCAATCGCAAAAACTCGATGCTATAATAAAAAAACGTTATTTTTCTTACTTAGTTAACAATAAAAACTACAAGTTTTTGCGCGATATTTAATTTAAAGAGCGATAACATATTTACAAATACAATATTAACTATAGTTGCGACAATAGATGCAAGAATTGTATTATTCAACATAGTTAACAAATAAATTTAGAGATTGTTAAAATTACAAATTGTAAATAAAATAAATTTGAAATCTTTACTCTTAAAGTGTCTTTACAATTTGCGCTCTTTTAATATTGATTGTTGACAAACTTAGACTTACGATGTTTCGAATCTTTACTAAAAAAGCAATTTATCAATATATATGTTACATTGCTATCTAGGCGACTAGAGTATTAGAATAGATTAATACTTGTTAAAGAGATTTGTAGACGTCTTTAGACAATGTAAGCAATCATTTGATAACAAGAGTTTGCAACTTTGTATCTATAATAAAAGATAACTTAATAAATAAGTTAAATACGATTTATAAAAAAGTCGTATTTAAGAATCTATATACTAATAAAATTCTTTTTGCTTTTTTTGCTTTTTTACAAAGCAAAGAAAGCAAATCTTTATGCTTTTGTTGCTCTTTTAAGAAGCAAAGAAAGCAATGCTTCTTATATTTTCTCGCAAAGCTATAAGAGCATATGTAGCTATTTGTTTTTAATGCTACATATTGTGCGTAGACTATATATTGACGTAGATTCGTAACACTATTTTTTTCTCTTTTAGACTTTTTGTTTCAAAAGCAAACTTTAATATGTTTTGTGCTAAGTTCAAAGTTTCTTTTTATTAACGTCGTCTTATTCAAATTGCAAAACTTAGTATTTCTTGTATCGTAATGCGCTCATGTTATTAATACGTTTATCTAGATAAGCAATGCCAAATTGCAAAGAGTTCTAATAAGTGTGTGAAATGTCTTCGCGATAATTGTTCGTATAATTTGACATCTCTAAACATTGTTTGATGACGTCGTCTTAAGAAGCAACGTTAAAAGTTAAAAGAAGAGCTTCGTAAAGCGAATGCGAAGCAACAACAATTACTTCGTTAACTTAATTATCTAAAAGAAAAGCAACAAACGATGATAAATAACGAACTAAAAAATCTAAAAAAAATGATCTTATTAAACTCTTTTGTTAATTTTTCTTTTTTAAGTTTTTTGATTAATGTGACTTCGAAACAAGTTATTTTTTCTAATAATATAAAAGAATGATCGTTTACTTTTTTGACTTTTTTTGACGAAATTGTTGCAAACAATGTTAGCAATGCTTCAAATTCTTAATAGATTTTTAAATGTTTTTGAAAATAAAATATTTTTTTTACTTAATAAGATATTTTTGATTTTTTTGTTACAAAATTTCTTTGATTTTAAATTATTTTTTCTTTTATTGATGAAAATAAAAGATGTTTTGTAAAGGCGTAGTTGAATTTGCTAATTTCAACAATAATATATAAAATACTAGAAATAATTTAGCGTTTTTAAGTAAGTCGAATTCGTAATTAATTGATCTTTTGATTTTCTTAACGAGAAACGATTCAACTTTGACATAATTTAATTTCTTACTTAATTTCTTTATTTTAAGATTTTTTGTAAAAAGATATATTTTATTTTTCTCTTTTAGTTAAGATGTCGTTTTTCGTTTCTTATTTTAATATTTGATTGATCTTATTTACATTTTTAAGATGTTGTCGTATATCTTTTTTAATGTTGCTATTCTTTTGATAACTAATTGCGTTAATAGATGTTTACGCTCTTTTTTAAAGAGATTTAATTTCTTGTTATAATTGGCGAAGAATAAAGTTATTTTAGTGATATTCGAAACCTTTGCATTAAGTGCTAGTTATGTCATAAATAAAAGTAATATTTAATTGTTATAAGTATTGTTAATGTAATGTCTTAAATATTGTTCAAGACTTTGATTTGTTCTTTTTGTTTAATCATTTGTGATTAGATAATAGACAATAGACATTTGAAGTCTTGTATCTAACATTAAGAGAAGCGTCTTTTAATAATTAGACGTGAAGAGTTTATCTTTGTCATTAATTAATCTCTTAAATATATCGTGATATTATATAAGTTAATTTAATATAATGTATTTTAGTTGTTTTGCGATGAACTTCTCTTTGCATACAATAATATGTAAGTACTTAATAAGCTTATTAATTATTACTAGTATCGAATTATATTTGTCTTTAGTTGCTAGATTCGTCGACTTTAGCAACTTAATAATAAAGTTTATCGTAACTTTATTTTATGACGATTTAGATAATTCTTAATATTGGATTTCGTCATAGCTTGCGTATGTATTATGTTTGTTCTACTAATAGTTAAGACATCGTTTAATGTATGTTTCGATAACTTATCTCATTTGTAAGAACTAACAATGCTAGCGTAAAAGCTAAAGAATTTTCGTCATTCTTAAATGCTTTTGCAAAAATTCGTCATGATGCTCTTTTATATATTTGTCGATCTTGTTGATAAATATCTAGAGTTTTTCTTTCTATACTAGAAATTCTTTCGTATTATTTTGAAGTATTTGTAATGTAACATTTAGTTCGTATTTGTTTGCTAATAATGATTCGTTTTTGTTAATCTTAAGTATGCTATAATTAAACGATTTCTTCGTTTCTATATAATTATTTTTTCTATTAAGTGCGTCTACTTTGTCATTATCTTTGTCTAAGATATATTATATTTTAAACTTGTATTGTTCATGTTTTTCTAATTATTACATTTGTCTTCTATTTAGTTGTTTCGTAATAGTAAAATGCACAAAATTTTTATAATTTGTGAGAATCGTAAATTTTAATAATTTTTTCGTATATATTTTTTATAACTTTAAGAAGATTATTATAACGAGTAATTTCTTATTGTAAACATCATAGTTTTGTTTAACTAACAAGAGTTTTTTTAAAAGATATGTTATTAAATGTTATATATTTTTATATTTTTAATTAAAGCATGCACTAATAATTAAATCTAATGCGTCGATTTTAATCTTGTTTAACAATCGCAAATCGTATATTTTTAATATTAACTTTTTTAAGCATTTTAGCTTAAGGTTTTAAAATGATTTCTCTTTTACAAGTCTTTATAATTATGACGTATTCTTTTTCGTAAAGTTCGTCAATAATATTGCGTTTATTAAGTAGTTTTTAATAAATTTCTTGTTGTAGTTTATAAAATCTAAAAAGAATTGTACTTCTTTAACATTTGTTAATAATTTTTATTTTTTAACTACTTGTAGCTTCTTAAGATTTATGCGTACTTCGTGTCGTTCAATAACAAATCTAAGAAAGTTAACTTTCTTTTAATGAAATTCGCATTTCTTTAGTTTAAGATATAAATTTCTTATGTTTAAACATTCTAATACTTTGAAGACATAACTAATATGCTTTTTTAAGATTTTTGAATAAATTATAATGTCGTTCAAGTACGTTATGACAAATTGATTTAGATATTGTCGTAGTACATCATTAATCATTTTTTGACATATTGTCGAGGCGTTTGTAAGTTCGAACGACATTATTGTATATTCGTATAATTTATATCGTATACGAAAAGCTATTTTTTACTCTTTTCTTGTTTTTATTCTAATCTAATTGTACGCTCTTCGTAAGTCTAGTTTAATAAAGTACTTTACTTCAAATAGTTGATCTTAAAGTTCGCTAATATTAAGTAGTAAATATTGATTTTTAATTATAATATTGTTTAGCTTCTAGTAATTAACACATAAACGAAAAGTTTTATTCTTCTTTAATACAAAGAGAATTAAATATTCTATCTATAATTAGGATTTTTTAATAAATTTTTTCTTTTCGTTTTTTATCAAGTATTTGCGAAGTACTTCAAACTTTTTCTTAAATAAAGCATATATAAATTTAAACGTAAATTGCTTGTTTAATTCAAGTTTAATTTCGTAATTTCACGATTAATGTTTAAAAAAAATCTTTGTCGTTTTTTTTTTTTAAAATAAATGCTTTTAATTGTTGTATATTGGTGATACGTACTTTAGCGATTTTTTCGTTGTACTAAATAGTTCAAGACTTCTAAAAGATTCGTAATTTTCTTCATTTATTTTAACTTTATAACTTAATTAATTTTTATTAATGTTTATTAAGTTAAACTTTGTTTAATTGTTTTTTTGCGAAGATGCAAACTCGCTATTTGCGATCGATTTTTAATTTAATCTTTTATCTATTATTGAACGCTATTAATGCGTAGATTGAATGTGAATTACGTGATCACATTGCGCGAATCTAAGTATTCGTGTATTTTAGTTAACTTTCAAATTATATTGTTTCAATTAAAACATTTTTAAAACGATATTACAAGTAATTATTTTCACTATATTAAAGATTAGTTTCTCGTAATGTTGCTAAATAGTTATCGATAATAATTTTGTCTCTTTATTCACTTTTTCATTTTTGTCAAATAATGAGTTTTTATCTACAACTACTAGATTGTATGCGTTAGACTTTCTTTAAATAAAATACTTTTCTCTTTTAACAAAAGCTTTAATCATAAAATTATTTATTGCATTAAAATCAATCATTGCGATGAATTAACAATCATTGATCTTAATTAATGTAATAAAACATTGTACGTATGTTGTTAAGTTTAGTTGCTACTATTGGGCTAACATATTACATTTCTCTAATATGCTCTTTATTAAAAAATTTAAACTTTTCTTTATTTTTATGTTGCGACTTCTACTTCGAACGTTTGCTTGCGTTAAGCTTTCTTTCTATGTTAAATTAATAATTTTGACTTTTTAGAAAATTAATTAACTTCTTCTTTGTTTTTTAAATAAGTTTAGGATAAGTTGTTATAACATTTTATTCAATTAAATGTCGCATGTTTCTTTGCTTTCTTTATCGTTTATTTAGATAAATTAACATTGCTTAATTGTTGTTTAATTTTTTCAAAAATATCTTTTTTTATAGCGACGTCGCTTTTTAGCGCTTTCTTACATTTATTTACGATCTAATTTATTTATCGTTTCTTCGATAAACTAGCTAAAGTCTTAAGATGTTTCGTAATGTTGTTTAGACATTCGTGAAAATTCTTTTAATTATATTCGTCGTTTAAGTTTGTTACTAGATAAAAATATAATGTTTTTAATCGTTTTGTTCTTATAGTCTCATTAAATATTTAGTTAACTTTTTGCGTAAATGCGAATGCCTTATTTAATGATGTTTTATCTAGAACTTTTTGTAACTAATTTAGATTTTTTACTAAATAGTAGTTGTCGTTCAATCTAGTTTTAAGGATGTTCGCCTCTATGTTAGTTTGCTCTCTAATGTCGTTTTAGCTATTAAGTATCTCTCTTAACATAGCATTAATTTATTAACGATTTATTAAGTTTCGTAATTGATAATCTCTTGCGAAGTAATCTAGTTTGCCACATAAATAGCACGTTTTTTAGAATTTGTTACTTTGCTTTTTTCTAAAGTTTTTCTCTTTACGTTGCTAAATAAAATCTAGTTTCATAAATACAAATTCACGATAATTAAGATTATTATACTTTTAATTAAAACGAAATTCTTTTTATTAATATTTGATCGCTAGTTTAAAGAAGATTTTTGCTCTTTTTTAAAATTAATTGTATTTTTTTTATAATTCTTTTATATAGTTTGTTATTAAAATCGATAACTACTTTAATGAGATCGAACATATCGTTAAAAGTTTTTTCATCACGCATAATTTCGTCTTTTAGATTGTTTTTTAAATTTCGTCGAAACATTATTATAAATGCGACATCGTTTTATTTAATTAAATTAACATACTTTTAAAATTTAATTGCGTAATTTATTGCAAAGATTCGTTAAATTAAATGCTAAATTATTTTTTTTATAATTTGTTTCTCGTTAAATGTTTCAAAGATTTTTCGAAATTTTTTTTTAAAATTATTGAAGTTTATAAACATTGTACAAGAATTTTCGTTATAATTTTTTAAGTATTTTCGTAAATTTGACTTAAGTTAATGTTAAACTCTTTCTCTAAGAAATGTCGATGCGAAAATCGTCTTCTAATTCACTAGAATAAAATAGAAAATAAAATAGATATTTATTTACATAAGTTAATTCTTTAGATCAATACGATCTTTATAATAGATATCGAGTTTATTGATTTTAATTTTGTCATTTCTCATGATTAATGATTGGCGTAATGCTAATGAGCTAGTGCTTAAAATAGAAACGCGTTAATCTAATATAAACATTCTTAAAATGTTTAAAGTGTTACATTGTTATCTAAGCAACTAAAGTATTAAAGTAAATTAATATTTGTTAAAGAGATTTGTAGACGTTTTTAGACAATGCAAGCAATCACTTAATAACAAGAATTTGCAACTTTGTATCTATAATAGAGAGTAACTTAATAAATAAATTAAATACGATTCATAAGAAAGTCGTATTCGAAAATCTATATATTAATAAGATTCTTCTTGCTCTTCTTGCTTTTTTACAAAGCAAAGAAAGCAAATTTTTATGCTCTTATTGCTCTTTTGAGAAGCAAAGAGAGCAATGCTTCTTGTGCTTTCTCGCAAAGCTATAAGAGCATATGTAGCTATTCGTTCCTAGTGCTACATACTGTGCGTAGACTATATATTGGCGTAGACTCGTAACAATATATTGCGACGAAATTATCACGAATAAGAAGTCTAATTGTCGCAATAAATTGCGCGAAATTAACAACGACAATTACATGTTTAATTTAGACAAACTATGCGCAAATATTTTAAAAATTATTATTAAGATTAAGTTTCTAAACAATTATTTAAACAAAAAGTAATAATATTGCAATCTTATCAAAAGCAACAAATACAAAATTTATAAAAACAACAAAAAGCAAAAGATATAACGCCATTCTCTCTATAGCAAATTCATATATTTTATCGACAATATATATAAAGTATAAGTAAATCGATACGTTTTATTAACTATTTGTGCAAGTCGAATTGTATTATCTACACAATTTTGTACAATTATTTCGATAAATATATCTACAAATTTGTCTTTTTTGTTACAAAAAATATCTAGTTTCGTCTAATAAAGAGCAATAAAATTTTGAATCAAATACGCGCTTGTTTTGTAATCTAGATTCTTGTAATCTTTAAAATAAACGCATTTTTCTACAAAGATTTGAGTCAAAAAGAAGCTTTTATCTTTGAGATCTACGTATATAAAGATAGTAGAAATAGCTTTACAAATGTCTTTTTTAGCATTAATAATAAATAATATATACTAAGTATAATAAATTTTATGTAAAAAAATTATAAGAAGAAGACTTAATAATTGTTGAAGTAAAAGTTAAAAACAAGAATAGATATTTTATTAAAGCGTTGTTCGATAGTTTTACAATTTTTATATGTAGATGCATCTTATAATATTAATTTCTAAAATACATACATTGAAGTTCGAATATATATAAGAACGATATTTGTATTATTTGTAAATCTTTTTGCATATAAATTATAGTAATTAGTTTTTTTATTTGTTTTACATTCTTTTGCATTCTTTTACATTTTTCAAAGTTCTTAATTTTTAATTTTATCTCTTAATTTTTATTATAAAACTTATTTTATATTTAATATTAAGTCTCGAAATCTTATACATTATTCTTTTTATTCGTTAGCAAGCATTGCATACTTACAATAACTTTAATAAACTTTAGCGAAAAAAGTTTGCTCTTAAACTCTTTTAGCATTTTCGCAATCAATTTATTGTTAATTGTGTATTTAGAATGCGCATTTTTCGAAGTTGTTTACAATATAATTATTGCAAGTATTGAAGCTTTAGCTTTTAGAATCTAAGTCTTTCTTCGACGTTAAATAAATTATACACTAGAATGTCTTTTGAATGCGAACGATTACATAGTACTTCGAGATTAATTAATTATAGCGTAAGTAACTTTGCTTTGATTGCTTATTGTTTTAGTATAAAAATACTAATTAATATAGCGTTTTAACTTCTTTATTGTTCGAATCTCTTTTTAGTATCGAACTTACTAATATTGTAGTTGTCGAAATTGTTGCGACTTAATCTATTATTGAACTAATAATATTGTTATTAACTACAAATGTTCGAACAATTGCACAACAAATATTTGATCGAAACTTCGCTTAATTGTTTGATTTAAAGAATTTATTTTTAGATTTTAAGTAAATGTTTTAATAATCTAGTATTTTTTAAATCTTAAGCATAATTTTCGATTAAATATTATTTGCTAAAATATAGCTATAAAGTTAAAAAAGATAACGAAGAATTTATTTTTGTACAATTTTTTTGTTGTTACAACTTCGAGATCTTGTTATTTTTTAATAAGATTTGCGTTTTAAGATTTATTAAACGTTGTTAAGTTCGAATTTTTGTCAACTTATTATTTGATAATAATAATAATAATAATTTGTATTTTTTCTTTTAAATTCGAATCGAATTTAAGAATTACAATTTTGATTTTAAGATTATTAATAAGACGCAAATATCAAAGAAGAAACGCAAGATATTTGCGACATCAAATTGTTCAATATCTTTATATTACGCTTTTATTTCGTCAATTTGTCGAAAGATATCTTTAATTTAGTCTTTTTGTAATGCGACTCAACTTGTTTGCGCTTTTGTTTAAGTTAATTTGTTTTAGAACTTAATTTTGTTTTGTTTAGAACAACTTGCACAAATATATTTGCGACAAAGTTAAATCTTATATTTTGCTATTAGAGTTTATCGACACTTTATTCGAATCTTCTCTAAAGAAGTGTCGCGCATCTATATTTTCGTTGAAATAATATATTGTCAAAAAAATGTTATTACGAAAATACTAGTATTTTTTATAATAAATTTATTGAAGAATTGTAACTCGTTGATCTTCGTATTGTATTATATTATTTGTTAAACTAATACTAAATTTATAGCATTTTAAGTTGCGCACAATATTGTCTCTTTAATTGATAACGTTAACGACTTTTTCTTTGTGCATTAAATAAGAAGCACTAGAGTTTTTCGCTTCTTTAATTATTTGTAAACGTCAACAATATAACGTTTATTTATATTAGATAGATTGACGTTTTTTGTCAATGTATTTTTTGAGTAAGCTAGAAATGTCAACATAGAAGTTTTTTATCGCTTATATGTTTAGTTTTTTGCGACGTTTGTCTTTTCAAGTTGTTTTGTTATCGCGAGATAGCGCTCTTAGACGCAAGATTTATTGTTGTTAACAAGAAGTTTTTCGCGCTCTAGCGAGCAATTTTGAAGAAGTAAAGAAAGAGTTTGTCGTTCAATAGAAAAAACGATAATAGTAAAAAAAACTATTTTTAAAAATAACAATTTCGAAAATAAAAAAATAAAAATTATAAAAAATTAAAGTCGCATCTTTTACGAGTAAAGCAATCGTGATTTTTGAGTTATAGAGCAAGAGAGTCTAGCAATAATAGAAGAAGTCTTACGAATATAGTATCTTTATTAACAATTAGAAGAGTTTATAATAATATTAAGTTACAAAAACTGAAACAACTTTCGATTAAAATAAAATAAAAAGAAATTTATTTAAGCAAACACTTGATTAATAGCATTTTTAGTTAATAAATTTAATTTATTTGCAATCTTTATTTCGATGCATTGAACTTAAGATTGTAATTAATAACAACAACAAAATGCGAAAATTCGTGCGAAAAAGTTTTTTTAAGAAAAGGCTTGACATTCTTTGACGCGACAATTATAAATAAGTAAAGATACTTTGTCAAAGCATTGTTGTATAGCTTCGCAATTTCTATATATAGATGCATCTTATAATATTAATTTTCAAAATATATACATTGAAGTTCTAATATATATAAGAATTGTTACGTTTGTATTATTTGTAAATCTTTTCGTAGATAAGTTACAATAATTAGTTTTTTTATTTATTTTATTCTCTTTAAAGTTATTATACATTTTATATTTTTATTTGAATTGTAAAGTCTTTTACATTATTATTTTTAATAACTTATTTTTATTGTTAAGCATTGCGCAAAATTTTCGTTGTTAATACAATAATTTCGACAAATCTTGTTAAGAAGAGTTTACTTAAAAATTTTCTTATTATTTTTGTTGTCGCTTTGTCGTTAATCGTGTATCTAGAGCGCACATTTCTTCAAGTTGTATACATTGCAATTATCGCAAGTATCGAAACTTTAACTTCTAAAGCTTAAGTTTTGCTTTATTGTTAAATAAATTGTACGCTAAAATGTCTTTTAAACGTAGACGATTGCGTAGTACTTCGAATTTAATTTATTGTAACGTAAATAATTTTGCTTTGATTGCTTATTGTTTTAGCATAAAAATATTAATTGACGCAACGCTTTAACTTCTTTACTTTTCGAATTTCTCTCAAGTATTCGATTTATAACATTACAATTATTGAGATTGCTAGCAATTAGTTAGTTATTAAATTAATAACGTTGTTATTAATTACAAATATTTATACAACTATACGACAAACACTTGATCGAAACTTTATTTAATTGTTTGTGTTAAAGAATTTATTCTTTAATTAGCGTTCTACGAAGTAAGTGCTTTGATAATTTGATATTTTATAAATCTTAAATATAATTTTTGATTTAGAATCGCTTGCTAAAGCATAATTATAAAAAGAAAAAAGATAGAAAAAAATTTAGCTTAATAGAATTTTATTATTATTACGATTTCGAAATCTTGTTATTCTTTAGTAATGTTCGCGTTTTAAGAGTTGTTAAACGTTGTTAAGCGCGAATTTCTTTAAACATTTATATTAACAATTAAAATAACAACTAGTTTTATCTTTTCTTTTAAACTTGTATTAAGTTCAAAGATTACAATTTTAATTTTAAAATTACTAATTATGCACAAATCTTAAAGAAAAGAAAATTACGCTTCTTTTTGTCAAATTAATATTCGACTCTTGTTTACGCTCTTGCTTTTTCGATTTATTGAAAAATATCTTTTATTGAAACTTTTTGTCGTGCGAATTAGTTTGTTTGCGTCTTCGCTTACTTTAGTTTTTTTTAAAACTTAATTTTTTTTCGTTTTTAACAATTTACTTATATATTCTTTTAGCAAGATCGCGTCTTGTACTTTGCATTTTGTATATATTAATATTTTTTAACAATCTTTTTGAACAAGATGTCTTGTAATTATATTTTGGCGAATATTATCTATTTTTAAGAAGATGCTTTTATCGAATTATTAATATTTTTAATAATTGTTTTAACGAAGAATCGTAATCTCTTTATTTTAATTTTGTATCGCATTATTTGACGCACACAAATAGAACTTATAACATATTAAGTAACTCGAAATTTTATAGCATTAATTGATAATTTAAATAATTCTTTTGTTTTTTTACTTTAAAAAGATTTGAGACAAAAATTAGTCGAAAGCAAAGAAAATAATTGTTCGAATTCCAAATTTGCATCGTCGATACTAGCAAAAAAGATAGTAGATAATGTTAAGAAATAAATTCGCTTTCGTAAGATCAAAAAAGAATCGCATAGTTATTAACTTTTGAAAGTTATAAATTAATTTTATTGTTATTATGCAAATATTTTACGAAATTATTATACTAGAAATAAAGATGTTGAATCTTAGTCTCTTTAGAGTGTTTCTTTAGCTTAAAAACTTAACTAAATTTATTTAAATTATTTTCTTTTTTGTTTTAAGATATATTTTTGTTTTATTTGCTTGTTGTAGCTTCGCTAAAGATATCTTATATTTTAGCAAGAATTGTTCTATTTGATTACAATTGTATATTTTGTCGATATTATTATTTTAAAGTATTGATTGTAGCTTATTAGCTTCTAACTTCTTTTTTCTTTTTTAACTTTTATTTTTTTGTTGTCTTTAATTCTTTAATGTTGTTTTTTGTGCAATACTCTTAATAAATATATTATTTCTTTTAAGAATATTGGTCGATCTAATCTTTTTATTGCATTTTTTGTTTTTATAGCAAAAACGTACATTTAAAGACTTAGAAACTAACTTTTCTTTTATTTGAAATAAAGTAGCATATGTTTTTATATAGTTGCTCTTGTTAAATCTTGCATCTTCTTTACATTTGTAGAGCTTTACATTTTCTACTAAACGCTTTAAGCTTTTTTACTACATTTTATTGATTTATTGTAACACGTATTTTATAAATTCAAAAAAGTTATTTTCGTCTTTTTAAACGTTTAATTGTCTAATTCTTTTAAAATAGAATTCGATTTTAAAAAACTGAAATTGCACTAATAGATTGCGCACGTATATCTATTTTTATCTTTTATACAAGTTAAGCACTTATAGCGTTACACATTATTATTTAGCGAGAATACGCTTATTTGCAACATTGTTTTTTGCATTTATCTTCGCTTTAACTTGCTCTTTAATAGCGCTTAATTTTATTTTAGCTTTAATATTGTTTTGAGCTTACTTTATACTTCGTTTGCGACTTGTACATTTATTCGAATTAGATTAGATACTTTTTATTGAGTACTTATTAAAATAATCAATTATAAAAAATTATAATTTTAGCTTTCTTTATATTTTTTGTTTAAATAATTTAAGAACTTTCGCTTTTAATACAATTTTCTCAAACGCATAGTGTTAAAAGTGCTATTATTTCTTAGCATTAATTGCAACGCTTTAAGAACAAATCTTCGAATTTAAAAATTGTCTTTATTAGATTTTTGTAACGAAATATAATGTCAAAAATATAATTTGCTTAATTCTTCGACTATAGACAAATTATTTTAAGTTTTATTAGCAACTCTTTAAATAAAATGTGTGCGATTTCGAAAACTCTAATTATAAAATTAATAGTTTCAACAAATTTTTTAAGTTTTGCGACATCTTAATAAAGTTATTTTCAATTGTAGAGAACTTTGTTTTCGAGAGCTTAAACGTAATAAATTAATCGCTTATTAATTTGTTTAAATTTTACAAAAATATATATTAATATATTTTTTAAAAATAAACTTTGTAGCTTACATTAAGCGACAAGTTTTTTTTAAGAACTTGTTTAAGAAGTTAGATAACTTTAAGTCTTAGTTACAAATTATTTTTTAATATAACTTATTTAGCGAACAATCTTACAAATATATTTATTATTTCTAGAATCGCATTTTACAATTTTTTGAAAAGTTTTCTACTAGCTTTTAATCTTTAATTACAATAGAATATATATAAGATCTCTTTTCGCATCTTAAGATTTATTAAAAATAGAATATTAAGAAGTTTTAAAATTTTTATATCAAATTGTCTATTTAATTACTTGCAATAACATAGTTGTTTTCTTTTTCTTTTAATAAAGTAGATTTCGAAAGTACTTTAGACTCAAGTGTTTATATTTTAGTTAATACATTATTTAGCAATTTTATAAAGTATAATACGCGTAAGATTGTTACTATTAACGCAATTTATAATATTACAATAAAGAAAAACACAAAATATAATTTCGAAATCTATACATTATCTTAAGTTATTAACAATAAACTTAAGAATTTGTTCGAAACAAATTTGCAAAAAAGCTTTAATTTTAATATTAATAATTATAATATTAATAATCGTAATATAAAGACAACTTTATGCAACAATTATTTTAAAGTATTGCGTTCTTTTGGCGATTCTTTGCGCTTATAGATTTAATACAAGCTTTGTTTAATAACTTAAAATCTATATCGCAAGATCGTTATTTCTAATTTAAAGTTATTGTGTTTATTTAATTAAGTTCTTGAACAAGTTTACAATAATTTGATTGTCGAAGCAATTTTAATAAATACAATTAATATTATAGAAATCAAATTGATTGTTATTTTGTTTTTGAAGAAAGATTTTGCTATAAAATTTATTAAGTACGTAAATAATAGATTTTGCGAAATCGATAATAAGAAAATTATCGCTAATTTAATATTGATTTTATTATAACTTTTGTCTCTTGTATTAAAGCAAACAATTTGAGAAAAACATTATATGCGTTGTCTAGAGATTTAAAACTTTTTACGTAACATTTTGTTGTTTACGCTACAAGACAATTTAGAGATCAACTTTGTTATTAAGTTCGATGCAATCAAACATATAACAATAGACTTTAATAATATCGCTACGTTACGCTTTTGTTCGATTAAGATAACGCAACAAGTTTTTAGTTATCTTTTTTTGTATTTTAAATATTGCGAATATTGTCTTAAGTATATTGCGAATCTTTGCACTCTATCTTTTAGCTAAATAAACTAACTTAAATACTTAGAATAACAATATTATTATCTTTCTAGATTCTTAATTATAGTTGACGCGAATCTAGAGCTTTTTTTTTTTTTTCGCGCATCTTAAATATCGCAAATGTTGTCTCAAGTATGTCGCAAATTCTTGCACTTTATCTCTTAGTCAAATAAACTAACTTAAACACTTAGAATAGCAATATTATTATCTTTTTAAGTTTTTGATTATAGTTGACGCAAATTTAGAACTTTCTTTTTTTTTTGTTTTTTTTCGTATCTTAAATATCGCAAATGTTGTCTTAAATATGTCGCGAATCTTTGCATTCTATCTCTTAGCTAAATAAATTAACAATATTTAGAATAACAATATTATTATTTTTCTAAATTCTTAATTATAGTTGACGTAGATCTAGAGCTTTCTTTTAAATTTAAAAGACTTTTTAATAAAACTCTTAGCAAGCTAATTTAAACACTTGCATTTATAACAAGAATTCTTTCGCATTTTTTATTTTGTCGATTTTTTTACGATGCGCTTTGCTTACGTTATATATTATATTGTTTTATTAACTTTTTCGACAAACAATAGTGTTCGATATTGAGCACAAGAATTATTAAGTTTAAAGAAACGCGTTTGTCGTATTTATTTAAGACACTTAGAAAGAGAAGACAACTTAAATCGAACAAAAAAACAATAATATAAAATAATTGTTTGCGATGTCGTTGCGAGAACGAAAAGAAAATTGATTTTGTAAATCAAAATTCGAACTTGCGCAATTTGCAAAGTGTTAACAATTTGAATCTTAACGTATTATTGAATTTTTTCGAACAGTTAAATTATAGTTTAATTAAAATAATAATTTGTTGTCGAAATTTTGTTAATCGAACGTTGTAACGTAACTCTTGTTTAAATTAAAAAGAATGCGATTTTATATATAAATGCAAAAATAAAAACAATTGTTTAAGCGATTTTGTAATAAAATTACGCAAGTCTTTGACAACGCTTCGATTTATTTACGACTCGAAATATATATGCGCACTTTATTTGAATTAACGCTTTTGCATTGTTAATATTTGCAATTTGTTCAACAACGTTCTTATTAATTTTGCATATTTTATATTGTTGTTTTATCGAATTTTAATAAATCTTATTATAACATTTAAATATTGAAGAACAAAGAAGATGTTGTACTCTTAATTCTTATTCTTTATTTATCTTTTTATTTAATTAAATACGTTATTGAAGTTTATGTACTTATAAGAGCACTAGTTGTTACGAGAAATTCTTAACAACAATATTAAGAAAAAGAATTTATATAGATATTCGTTTTTTTGACATTTGAAGATTGTACGTTTTTTGCAATTGCATAGAAGATTACTTTAATTACAAAGTTAAAGATATTTGTTCGAATATATTGTTAATTTCTAAGATTTCTTACATACGTTTAACAATATTTGCGACAAAGATGTTCTAAATTAGATTAGTATTATATTAATAGTATTAAATGTAGTTTATAATTGATAAAAACAATAGATAATATAATTATCTTATCTTAGCTAAAAAAAGTTTAGTTAAGAATTTATATTATTTTTTGTTGTTATTAATTTTGAGCTTATTTAAATGGCAATTCAATATAAGAGAGAATTGTACATTATAATTGCTCAAAGTAAATCTATTATTCGCAAACAAAACGACAAGAACTTTAAATTGCTTCTTGCGTACATTTAATCTTTTTTATTATTTTTAAATGTTGCGTTTTTAGAGAACACAATATTGCAATTGTTATATAATTAATTAACGTTCAATTCTTTGACTTAATTTTGTATAAAAACATTTATTGTTTATTTGTTATTAAAATTTTTAATTCTCGCAAATCGAAATTTATTTCGAACATAAACAAATACGTTGTTATTGTTGTTTTTGTTATTTTTGTTATTTTTGTTGTCTCGATTATTATTGTCGCGAGATTCTAGAATAGAATTTAAGTTGTTCGAATATCAAAAATATATTAAAAGTTGAAACAAGAAAAGACAAACAATCAATTAGTTGTTATTAATAAACTTAATAAATAAAACTTTGATTAAATTATCTCAATAAGAGACGCAAAATTTGTTAGACTATTTTACTCGAAAATCGACTTTATTTTTTTTGTTATTTTTGTTGTCTTTATTATTGTTGTTATTGTACTTTAGAATAGAACTTAAGCTACTTAAATATTAAAGATATATTAAAGAGTAAAACGAAAAAAGACGAATAATTAATTAGTTGTTATTAGCAAACTTAATAAATAAAACTTTGATTAAATTATTTCAATAAGAGATACAAGATTTTTTTGATAATTTCTTTTAAGATTTGTCTTTTTTGTTGTTGCTTAATAAATTTAGTTGTATACAAAAGCAAATTTACTTATTAATTTTTTTATTTTGTTTAGCGAACATGCGAAATCTGTTAGATTTGTTCGAAGATGCAATCTTGTATATTAGAGATCTAAAGTTGTTTATTTCGATAAAACGACGTTGTTAAAATATTATTTTGTACTTTTCTTATACTACATTTATAAACTCTATTTTATCAAGAGTATTGTTGTCGCTTTTTAGAAATGTTTGTAGCGTTTTTATTTCAATAAAGCAATACATTAGAAATTATATATTATTATTCTTCTAAACTACAACGACTAACTCTACTTTATTACGACGCAAAAAGAATTTTACGTTATTACTTTTTTAAATTTCAATTATCGATTTTATCTTATTACGAACGTTGCAATTATTGTCGAAGATTATGTGTTATTTGTCTTCAACGTTTATAGATTATTCTTTGACAACTTTTATATTAATAAATTTCGAGTTATAGTTAATCAATTATTACAAGACTTATTTATTAAGTTCTATTTTATTGTTTTTAGACAATTCGCAATTTTGACTTAACGACGCAATTTAATAGAGATTATAATAGAAGAGACGTTGTATAAATAGGCAAACAATTGTATTGTACGTAATAAATATTTAACGATTGCGAGTTAAAACATTAGTAACGCTTTCTAAATACATTGTGTAACAATATTGCTTTGTGTGTTTTAAATTCTTGCATTAATATGTTTTTGAACAACGATAACAAAGTAGCATAAGTTATAATAACGTTAATCTTAGTAAAATATATAATTGCTTATGCTTGTGTGGAATAATTTGATTTCTCGAGTTTTATAATAATTTAATACGACGTTCTTAATTGATAGCTTAATTATCTAGTATAAGTTAAAAGCACATAGAAATATAACTTTATATTGGCACATACGCACTACATTGGACTCGTATAGAGATTATTGTTTATTTATATTTATTAATTATAAAACGCAATAAACGCATGCTATTGTTGTTATAATTAAGACGAAGCGAATCAAGATTAAGTTTTTGTATATTGCATAAATAAAAAGATGTAATTGAAGCTTTTTATTAATTATTAGCTCTACTTCGTATTAACTTTATTTTCGCTATATTTTCTTTATAGATGTTTCGCTTTAATGCAAATTCAATAGAAAGTATTAATATTTAAAGTTTTTTATAATGATAAATAAAGACAACTTTGTCTATTTCTTTGCGCGACGTCGTTTGTTACAAACAATTTTCACTAAATAAATCAAATTTAGATTTATTAAATTAATGTCGAATTTCTTGATGTCTCTCTCTAATAGCTTGACGTTCTTTTTGATTATTTTTGTTATTATTGTTATTATGACAACTTGTATGTCACTTGAGTTTATGTTATTTTTTTGAGCGAATTTGCGAATAATTTTAGTTCAATAAAGCTAAAATTGTTTAAAATATAATTTGTTCAAAGTGCGAATATTTGAAGAAAAAATAAGTTTTTGTAAAAATTTAACAATATAATTGATATTAGTTTCGATTCTAAAATAGAATAAACAAAATCTATAGATAGAAGCAATTCGACTTAGTAGAAAAGATAGTCTACGACATAACGTATACAATTTTGCACAATTAAATAACGAAGAGCGATGCAATATATTTGAGAACGAACAAAACGTTATTGTTATTGCAATTGATATTAATGTATTGTTCGAAAAAGATAGTATATTTGCTAAGTTTGTTATTTACGAGTTATTATTGTTAAGATCTAGACTACTTATTTGTTTTAAAAGATTATTATTGTTAAGATTTAAATTACTCAATTGTTTTAAGAGTTAATAAGATTGCTTAGAAATTATATTAATGTTAATTATTATTGCAATATGCGAATTCTAGTTGATTTTTAAGATAGACAAAATACTAATTATTATGTTGTTAATAATAATTTGCAAACAATGATTTTTTAAATAAGAAAATATAATAAAAGAAGAAATAAAGAATTATTGAAAGATAGATATTAATAGTTCAAGTTTACTTGTTCGATATCTTTATTAATTTTTACATAATAAGTGAGATAATGTTCTTATTATTTATTATAAAATGTCTTACATAATTTTTTTTATTTGTTTAAATGTATAGTTGTTAGAACGCAAAACGTTGTGTTGTTTATAATATATTATTGCTAAGAAACTAATTCGATATAATCTTAGAACATTAGAAAGATTGATTGAAGAAAACGTTAAATATCTATTGCGAGTGTATAAAATATGCGATTATATTAGTTGTTAATTTTAAGACGACAAACTTAGATTGCGCAATTATTTTCGTTTTGCAAATAAAATCTACAACGAAGTTTAAATTAGCAATTAACTTAAAGAATACAATGCGACATTTAGTAAAAGACTTCGTAAAAGCACTTTTAAAATCACGTAATTTTAAAGTTAATTTATTATTATTTATAAAGTTACTATGTTAATTATATTTAAATCGCTTGAATTGTAAGATATATTAATTTTAAGTCTTGAAACTATTGATAGAGAAGTTAAAATAACGAAAACATAAACAACAAATCAATATAAAAAAGAGATATTTATTAATTATAAGAGCTAGATATAGAAATTAATTAAAACTTCAAGTCTTTTAAGTCTTTTTACAATCTTCTATTATTTATTATTGCATTATATCAAGAGCTAGATACGCAAAACAATTAAATAGAAAACTTATGTTTCGCAAATCTCGCAAAAAAGAAAATTTGTTAGCGAAATTGTCAAAACTCGTATTTAGATATGCTAGAAATTTCGAATTGTTGCACAAAGAGTAGATATAATTTTAAATAAAATACAAAAAGTTAACAAAAGAAAGAAAGAAAATGTAGAAAGATATCGCAAAGAAGAAAATTCAATATTGCAATATTAAATATTTAAATTTAACAAAATTGTTAATTTTAAAAGAGATCGAAAATGTATTGTTAAGAAATCGAAGAAAAATTATTATTATGCAAAAAAAATTGTTGAAAGAGCGTAAAAGATTATTAAGAAAATAAAAAAGACTATTAAAAAGACAAGAAAGATTAACAAGTTTTAAGAGTTAATTTTTCGAAATTCTTATCGTTAAGTTTGAAGAGATCGAACAAAGATATTAAAATTGACGTTTGTAACAAACTTTGCATTAATAAAGTGTTAGTTCGTAAAAAAGTCTATGCAACGAGTTAAGAATATTAAGACGCCAAATTAGAGTGTTTGTTAGCGCTAAACTTGCGACAATTATAGAATTGACGCAAAGACATGTTAATTGTAGCAAAAAATCGATTGATAAGAGACGCAAAAGTAGAAGATTTGTTTAAACTTATAGATTTGTTAGACGTTCGCGCATAATTAAAGGCGTTAAAGTTGAAAATATTGAAGTGCAAAATTAACAATAAGATAACTCTTAATTGCTAGCTAGCAAGTTGTTCGAAATAGCTATTAACTTCAAAGATTATCGTTTTATTGTTTTCGAAAATTAAAAATATATTTTTTAGCATACTTAATATGCGATTGCGCGATAATTAAATTGTTTTGTCGCAAGCTTAAGTATCTTGTCTTTATAATCGATTTTGATTTGCTATTATTATATTTGACGTTTACAAACAACAATCTAGTAATGTCTTGTTGATATACGTAATACAAAGAATCTCTTGTGCAATTAAAAATTGTTCATTGACGCGAATTGACAAAAGTAAACAACAAAAGAGACAAATTAACGCAACAATTATTTTTTAATAAGAGTAAATAACATTGTTTAAATTGTAGTTAAAAGTCTTTATAATTGAGTTGTTGTCTAAAATAGCAACAAAGCAAGAGTAAATTATTAATTAACTAAGTTTTAACGTTTGAACGTTATTATGCAAGATAAAAATCTTTTAGAACGTAATGTCTTCTACATTGCGTATTATCGAATTTTAACATAAATTGTTACGATCGCACTTTTGCTAAATAAATTAAGTACAAATAAGAAGTTTCGAATTAAAAATAGACTCGTTAACATTGTTTGCTTATTTGTCGAAAAATTAATAAAAACTTATTAGAATTTTTTTGCAATTTTTGTCGATCTTAATATTTAAACAAATAAAGTATTTTATTTGCTTAATATTAACGTAGTTCTTAAACGCATTAATGCTATAATTGAAGTAACAAAATATTAGATTAATTGTAGCGTCTTATTGCAAAAGCATTGATATTAATAGAAAAGAGATGCGTAAATTGTTGCGCAATAAAATATAAAACAAATATAGTTTTAAATCGATTTTGATTATATGTTGTAAAATAGAATGTAAGTTAATACAAAGTTAATCTTCTTTATTATTAGTTTAATTGTAATAATAATTATATATGCGCAATTTAGACTTAAGATTTAATTAAATCTTAGAGTTGTATAGCTAGTTAAAAGTTGTATCGATTGTAATAATTTTATTTTTTGCTCAAAACAATAACACTTTAGATGCGAGAAATTGATTTCTAAGCTTTTTTAAATTAAAAAGTGTAATTTGCTCTTAATTAGCTTTTGAAAATTTATAATATTTAAAATCTCTTTTAGAATTAGAAGAGCAACAATTAGCGCGAAAAATGTAAGCTTTGATCTCAAACTTGTTATTTAAGAATTCAATAAATTTAAAAAACGCATTTTGAAGCGTCTTGTTAACAATTAAAGAGTTATTTATTTTGACGTTTAGCAAATTTGCAAATCTATTTCAATAAAAACGATATAAACAATTTTTATCTTTGTTTTAACTTAAGATTTCGAGAGTTCTATTAAGTACTTTTAGAAGACTTAAAATATAGACAATTGTTGTATTAATTTTATAACGAATTGTTGCATCGATATCTACGCATATATAATAATTTGTAGCAAAAACAACGTCGATTAAAATATATTTTGTAGCGATTTTAAAAAGCTCGTTATTTGCGTTTGCATTAAATAGATTTGTATTTTTATTAAATAAATTCGATTTGTCGACTTGCATAGATTTAGTTTGACTATAATTAAAGCTTCGATTTATTGAAGTTTTTTTCGAAGATGCACAATAAATGTTGTCGCGCTTTAAGAACGATTTCGAAGACTTTGATTTAAAAATTTGCAAACGTTTTGATTTCGAAGAAGAATATAATATATTACAAATCGAACGCTTAGATAATAATAAAGTACTATTTAGAATATAACTATCAATTGATTAACGTTATAACGCAAGAAAGAAATTGTAAAAATCTTTTATATAAGAATTTCGTAAAGATTTTTCGATTAAGAAAGAAAATATTAGAAGTTGCTTTATTGATAATTAAACAATTGTATTACTCTTAAATATAATTAAGCTTAGCTTCGCATTCGACGAAGACAACTTAATAGTTTAAAAGCAATTGTAATTAAGACAAGAAGTAACGAGTCAAATAGATAAATTGTTGACAATGCGCAACACAAGAAAGATGCTAGTATAATTTTGTCGCAAATTAACACTAGTTAATTTTTGATCAATTAGTGTCGATTGATTAAGTTAGTTTCGATTGAATATAGTTTAAAAGTCGAATCTTAAAAAGTTAAAAAACGTATTAATTTCTTGATTGCCAATAGCATAATTGAAATAACGATCGTATATTGTTATTTCGAAACGTTTAATTACTTTATTAATATCGTTTATTTCTTAAGCTAGCTTTAGAATTTCGATTATTGTAGAGTACGCATTGCTAATACGTTCAAAAAGAGTGTTAACAAAATTGTGCAATCAACGCTTCTTAATTCTAAGAATAATTTTAGTAGCTTAATTATTCTTCTTTGTTCTTTGTTACGCAATATTAGTTGCTTAAGTGCGAAAAATCTCTCAATTAAAGTTTTGATTAATATTTGCTCTAAAATTAACGTCTTAATTAATTTATGTATTCAATTAATTATTAAATTCTACTAAAATATTCTTTACAATAAAGATAATACTAAAAAGATAGTTTCGAATTGTTAGAATTTAACTTATAATTTGCAAAGAATTTGCATTATTTTGACATTATTTGATCAAATCTTTCGCAAAATTAATAGATGTGCTTTCGATATAGAGCTTGTTGCTAATTATTAAGAAGTTTGTAGCATCAATTATGTTATTAGAAGACATAAAGAGAGTATGTTTAGTATTTAAATAAAAAAACTTGATAAAATGCTAAAGAGACTTAATAAAAAAATAAGAGAACTTCGTAAAATGTAAAAAAGATTTGATCGAAAATCGAAAAAAAAATTGTTTATAGTTCGACTAAAAACTTGTTCGAATTTTGAAAAATATAGAATAAATTGTTTTTGAAGAGAATCTAAGAGTATTTGTAAGCTTTTGTAAAAGTTATGCTAATATTTATTTAAAAAATTTCGAGACTTTCTTATAGCAAAATAACGTCTTTTTAAAAGTAAACAATAACAATATTAAGTGATTTTAAGATTTTAATACTTTAAATTGTTATTAATTTACGTTTAAACAACAATAAAGTCTACATAGTTAAGAAGAAACAATTTACAAAATAAGATTTAATATAAGAAATTGTTTTCGAATAAAATGCACTAATTAAAGTTGATAACGCTATATATATGTTTATTAAACAATTTTAATTAATTTTAGCAATAACAAGTTTACATTGTCTTAACTTCTATAGTTGTATTGTTCACAATAAAGTTAATGCTTTTTGCAAAAATGTATAATTAAATTCTAGAGTTTTAAAAGCGCATTAATAGATAAAATGTAATTGCGCTTGCGTAATAATAAGTTCTAATAAATATATTAGATAATAATTTGAATACTTGTCTATTTGTATGCGATTAAAAGATAATTAATTAATACGAAGTAAATAGAAATGTAAATGTAATTTCGTGCAAAATAGTTATATTTATTTGTAAAAACATGTATTTTAACATTATAATCATATAAACATTAATTGTTACATAACAAAAGCTTTGATTAATTTAATTGCAAATTAATTAAGTATATCTAATGCTTATAGTTGTCTAAGTGCGAAAAAACGAAGTTAAACAAATAATTGTCAATTTTTATAACAAAGACGATTCAAAAAGCGACAAGATAATAGTAGCAAAAAAGAACAAACTTCGATCAATAAAGTAGCTAAATATAGAAGCTAAAAAATTGAAGAGCTTGCTAATAGTATTGAAGATTATAAGCAAATATATTTACTTTTTTGCATATCAATAGCGCTTTGTTGTATACAACAATTTGTTAAAAGCAAAATCTCTTTATTTTGCTTCTCTATTTATATCGCATTTTTAAGACGACAAAGTAGCATTTATATTTATTAAATGTTGCAAACTTTGTCGATCTTGTTGTAGAACTTAGTAAGAACAATAATGTGTAATTTCTTTTTTAAGATAAAATTACATAGAATTAATTGTAATTAAAGCAATTGCAAACTTAGATATTTATACTTATATAGCGAAAAGATTGATTCTAAAACTAGTTAATAATTATGACGAAAACAACATAAATAAAAAATTAGCGTTTAATAATTGAGCAAAATACGCGTAATTAATAACTTTGAGAGATTTTATCATTCTTAAAATATAGTGGAAATCAAGACATAAGAATTCTTGTATTATAATACTTGTTTTTGATAATTTTTGTTTAAAGATTGTAACAAGTTAGTTGAACGCAAATACAATTGTAGTTAAAAAGAAACTCGAGATTTCGCAAAATTATATATATGTAAGCTTGTACTTTTTAAGCATATAACGCGTAATTAGATTACGCAACAAAATCAAAAAAGTTTTGCTTTTTTGCTCTTATATATCGCGTGCTCTTAATAAGACTAAAAAACAAAATAGTAATTTTGTTATTAATCTTGTTGAGTTCGTATTTTTGTTACATAAGATTCTTTATTTTAATATAATAATTAGCGCGAAATGTTTGCGAGTTCTTTTAAGTTCAATTTGAAATGTCGAGATTGCAACAATTAAAAACATCAACAAAAATATAATTAAAAAGACGATCGTAATATAGCAAACAATTAAATTTATAAATTTCAAATTGCACTTTTGATTTTAAAGAGAAAAGCTTATTTTTTAAACAAGTTAATTAGAATTTTATAAATACATTTTAGCGCATTTTTACGAAATTAGCACGTAATTACTTACAACTAAATATCTTGTTCGTATTTACATTTAATAGAAGATTAGAAATAGAGCTACAATTAAAACTTAATTTGTTACTAGAATTAATTGCATTATTACGTCTTTTGCGACTTACACTAGTTGCGCTTCTAGAATTAAAAAAAGAGATAAAAACGATATTAAGAGAATTTTACACAATAGCGATTTGAAGAATTGAATAGTAGTTTACGATAATTAGATATTTTTGTAAAATATATCTTTTATATAAATTAATAACGTTTGTCTTAAGATAGAGTAAATAATCTTGAAAATTAGAGATTTTTGTCGAATAGTAATTGTTGAAATATGTTGTTAAGCGATTAGATTAAAATAAGATTTTTAGCTTAATATACAAAAAGAACACGCTAAAAGAATTGTTATAATTTGTATAAATCTTCTTTATTTTTTAGATTTTTTTTACTTCTTTTTATATTAATTTATTTGCTTAAATTAATACTCTTTTTCGTATATTAACAAGAAACTTATTCGCAAATCTTTTTTCAAAATATAAGAATCTTATATAGTATATATTTATTATAAGCAATAGTATTAGTAAAAAAAGAGAAAGAGTTATATTGACGTTTTTGTTTAATAATTTAGTAGATTTTGTTGCAAATTTAATTGAAAACAATGTTAATACGTATATAATAACGATATAGAAAGATTGTAATACTTGTTAACGTATTTAACAACGAGCTAAATAAATTTGCGATCGACAACAACAATAAAGAAGACAAAAATGTTAACATTAGACTCAAAAAACGCGTTCGACATAAAAACTTTATTGTAAATAAGAAAAACAATATACGTTTATATTATAAAGACAAGTCGTCTTGCATTATATTAATAATAAATAATACAAATTACACGAATTAATATGTAATTGATAGCGTTATTATAGTCTAAAAAATTTGTTTTTAGCTTTGCAAACTTATTGACTTTACGAAGTGCTAACAAGTTTGCGTCGATTTTAAAATTCTCGCAATTAATTCGATTCTTTAAGAGCTCGTTTTTTCGAAAATTCGATAACACTTAATGCGAAGATTTAATAAAAATCTATTTATAAAAAAGTTTGTCGCGACAAATAGTGTTTTCGAAGTTTAGTTATAAGAAAATCTTAATAAATATTGAACGATTTTTGATTGTTTCGATTATTGAAAGTTATGTTATTAAATTCGTAATCTTGTAATCGAAAAGTATTAAGAGCTTTTTTTTGAAACTAATAAATTGTGTTTAGATAACGCATCGTAATCTTTTTGATTTATAAAACAAAAATAGGATTAATTCGTTTTTAACGAATTATAAATATAGATAAGTATCTATATTCAAGCATTAAGATTAATAAATAAGCAATAACACAATTGCAATTGTACAATTATATAAGCTAATTTCGTTATGCGATAATAAAGAGAATTCAACATTAAATTGCGAATAAATATAATTTTTATTATAAGAATAATTTAGACAAAGCGAAAAAATTATTGTTAAAGAATCGATTTGTAAATTTATTACATTACTTGATATATATCTTTACAATTATATAGATTAAAATTAATGTTATACAAAAGCTTAAAGAAGTAAACAACAATAATCAATTTTTAAATAATATTTTTAGTAGAGTAATTTACGATTACTTTTTTAAAGAGAAAAGCGACAAATAATTTTACAATTATTAAGAGAACATAGAAGTTTTCTTCGACTTAATTAGTTTAAAATTGATTTAATTTATATTTAGCGCAATTTATTATTGCTTAATAGAGCAAATATTTAATTTCTCTATAAAGATTTGCAAATTCACGTCGAACAAGAATAATATATTTAGATTATCGATTTTAGCAAACTAACATTAATATATAGTAGAAATAATCAAATATGCGAGAAAAATATAAAATAGATTGCTCGTTGTAAAGCAATAGTTTATAGAGTATTTGCTTCGAAAGCAAGTTAACAAGTTCGCAATTAAATCTTATAAGCAACTTAATTATAAATATATATCGCTAGACGTTATAACAAATAGCTTCGACGATATTCTTACTTATTTAAATTTCGACATCGAGAAATAACGCGTCAAAATTAACATTAATTTGAATATCTCGAACAATTCTTTTAATCTATTAGGTGACGATCGAGAAACAATAACGTAACTATTTATATGCGAAGAATTTGACGTGGGCTAATTATAGATTAGAATAGAAACAACTACAATAACAACGCCATATTGAACAACAATTTTTATAAGAACGCGATAATTTTGTCTTTCGTAAAAGATTGTTTGAAATAGCAATAATATTGATTGTAATTAATTATAAAACAAAACGAAAAATACAACAATTATAAGAGCGATAACAATAAAGAAGATAACAATAATAAAGTGAGTATACTTATCTATACAATTATTGTGCGAAAATTGATCAAAGATATATAGAAATGCGAAATTGACATTAATATAAATAAACGTAGTACAAACAATCGAATCAAACTTTAAGTCAACACTCTAATATAGTAGATTAACAATTATATTAATAACAATAGTAACTTCGAATTTAATTATAAAGACAATAAAGACTTGCAATATTTAAATAGAGTAAATATTGAAAATAATATTTAATTATAAACAATTAACGAAAGATTAATTGCAAATCGAATTGTTAATACATAAGAAAAAATTGATAAGTCTCTATTTTTCTTGAGACGTTGTCAAAAATATATTAACATTTCAAAGACTCTTAATCAAGATAATTAAACAAAAATAGATAAAAATAATGTCGAAGATTATATTAACGTCAAAAAGACGCAACTTTAGATGTGAGTTTATCGATATATAGTCTTTTTTTGATTAAGTTTAAATTGATTATTGCTTATAATACTAGAAGAATCGTTTTAAAAACGAGCAACTCTCTAGATATAAAAAGTAAACAATCTAGTATATTAAACGAGATAACAAATCAATTGAGATCGTAATACTAAAAAAAGAAAATTAGATTAGACTTTGACGCAAGCTATTTATTAAAAGAAAGCAAGATTTGATGTGTTATATTGACAAACAACATAACAAAAACGACATAGACATTAATACAACTTTTAAGATTGTATATAACGCAAGCAATTATGTTGAGTTGATGCAACAATTAAATTGCTACACTTTACAAACGAAAATTAAGATCAACAATTAAATTATTATTATTATAATAGTGCACAAAGATAATCGCAAAGAAGCGATAGAACTTAATTAATCGATTAATTAAATTTGGATTGTAATTCTTTGTTGTATCGTAAATTGTTAATATATCTACAATATTAACAAAGTTAATAACGTCAAGCTACAAATGTTTTTTTGACGTTTGTATTTCGAACTTGTTTTAGTAGTGTTACGCAATTTACGACGTCTTAGAGCTCTTTTAGTATATAGTGCGTTCTTGACGTTTGAAGTTGTAAAGTAACGAACAAACGAACGACGTCTACATAAGTTGTAAAATCAATATAAACAAGAAATTTATTTCAACAAGCAAGCATTGCGATTGCAATTAATATTAATAAAAGCGACAAATTAATTATAAAATTCGACGCGATATGTACACTTTGTACACGACGAACTTGTAGAGTTAATAATACTTTTTAATATATAACGAATGCGAGATCGAGTCTTTTTACAAGAACACGAATTTGTTAATTAAGTAAAATCTTTCGCAAAGCGTCTAGAGAATGTTGTCTAAAAGTTTTACGCGTTCGAATAATTACAAGTATTAGATTTATGTCATGGTGTTAGATTAGCAGTTCGCCAACTACGTTCGTCGATTGAACAACTCTTCGTTTCAATTTCGCTTAATTTTTTGAGTTCGACCTTGATTAAATTTGGGCTAGACTAGGCTAGATTTGGGTTAACTCTTGCTAAACATAAAGTTTGCAATCTTATATAGTTAATGTTGTCTCATTTTTCTCATTTCTCTTTTGTCTTTCGTTTTGTACATTAATTCTAATATAGACTTGAGTTTCATTTAGTTATTAATTTAGATATCTCTTGAATAGAGATTTCGAGTCTAGTTTTTGATATTACGAAAAATCTACACTTTTTGCAACGCTTTTACGCGTTAAAATTTAATCTTTTTGAGTATATTAATATTTATTTAATCATTAACTCGATGAAGCATTTCGAACTTTTACTAGAGGTCGAACTTATTATAGAGAAGTTCGTTCGACAAGTTATTCAAAATCTAGTCGAAGCTCTACGTTAATTTCGAGAGCTTTAAAATTAAATACGATTTAACATTAATGCCACTTTTATTTCGTTTGCTTTAAGCTCTTCTTTTGTAAAATTAAATTCGATGTCTATAACTACAATTGCGCAAATCGTCGCTCAAGCTATAAGCAACTAATTTATCTTAATTATACAACTTTTATCGCTTTCTACGAACATTATTGCTTTCGTCATTTCTTAATTTAAGAAACTTCTTAATATATTACAATATAAAAGAGACAAAAATTAGTTAAATGCATAAGAGCAAAATCTTATACAACGTATAAATGTAAATTATGATCGATATTTCATCAATTAAGTCAAAATTATCTATGTGAAGTTACAACTTATCATAGATAAAAAAATCTATAATTTTATAAATCAATATCGAATTAATGATCTTTGTGTCATTGTTTTCTTCAACGAATGACGTCGAAATTTGCGTCATTATTGTAACAATTTCTTTAAATTGAAAAATGTACGTTTGTATTTTCGCGAGACTCTAAAGCAAAGCTTCATTAGCTTTGTCAAGTATTATAATCTCTTTTATTAAAAAAAAGAATGTTCTTAAATGAAGAACGCTTTATTGATTAATTACATGAAGCGCAATGTTAATTATTTCATCTAAGTCGTTATTATGTTTTGACGAACTCTTAATGACAAATGATTATTTATTTTTTAGCAATAAGTTTAAGCTTTTATTAAGATTAACAAGAAGCTTTAGCAATTTAAACATCGTTAACTTCGTTTCATTACAATTGTCGTTGCTTTTGTTAAATTAAAAGACAATTTTGTTTCAATTAGCAACTCATTAAAATTTCGCGTCACTCTTTTCGTTTTTGTTGTTTCATTTGTGTTAATAATCTTTGTAACATTTGACGAATTGATAAATTTAAACTTCGTTATCGTTATTGTTCAAAATCAATTCTTAATTGTTCTAAGAATTAAAGAAATTTGTAATAAATAAAAGTTATGCTACTATTGCAAGTTGCAACATTTGAGCAAAATCGCAAAAAAATGTTTTAATAAGAAATCTTTCTTTCTTCGCTTTGTCAATTTAAATAATACTTTTAATGTCGATGAAGATGTTTTGTTGTTAATAAGAAAAATCTAGTTTTTAAGCAAAGTTACGTTCGAAAATTAATCTATATATTTTTTTGTCTTTTAGCTTCTTCGTTTTTTTTTTTTTTTTAATTTTATAAAAGATTTTTGATTAAAACGATTTTGAAACTCTTTAAGTTTAATTCTACATTTAAGAATAGTTACATAATAGTTTTCTTCGTTTTACGTCAAACTTAATCTCGAATTTCTACTATAATTTTAATCGATAATGAAGTCTTAATTTATGCCTTTATTGATAAATCTTTTGCGCAACAACATAATTTTTTTCTTTATTAATTAATTTACTTTTGTAGACTTCGAGATTTTGATAATTAAGCAATCTTAACGAACGACATTATTTATGTCGTTAAAATTATCATGACTTTCGACGATTACATCGAGAGACTATTTTTTTATGTTATTGAACTTAATTAGTATTTTATCGTTATAAGTCTATTGTGATTTCGTCGTCATTTTATTGACGCAAACTTTGATTATAATACTTTTATTATGTTTTCTCTCTTTTGTTTTAAACATTGTTGTTAATTGTTCGTCAAAATCTATAACATCATTTAAGAAGAAAAAAAATTCTTGTTTTCTAAGAAGTCTCAAAGCATATAAGAGCTTCAAAATCAAAATGTTCTCGTTATTACTTTTAACAATTAAATTTTTTCGTTTAGTTTAAGTTCGTTTTGTTAAAAGACATTTAGTATTTTAGTCTTTTATAAGAAGCAACTCGTTTGCAAAAAACAATTTAGTTTTGCTTTTCAAAAACAATTTAATTTCGTTTTTAAGAAGCAATTCGCTTGTAAGAAGCAATTTAGTTTTGCTCTTTAAAAGCAATTTAATTTCGTTCATAAGAAACAATCTATTTATTTTGATTTTAAGTTTTGTTTCGTTTCGTCTAGTCTAAAGCAAGAAGTTTCTAGTCGTATTTTTTAAACTATTTAGAAAAAATACTTTTTAAAAATTAAATATTGAAGTCTTTCGTTTTTTAGAATTTTTATCGAACGACGTGCGAAACAAGTTGAGCGATCTTCTATATAATTTAACGTAGTTAAGTTAAGAACTCGTGAATTTGATCGCATCGTTTGCGCAAAAAATGTTAAAATTTTTAGTATTATTTTTCGAAAAATAGATATCTTTCTAAATTTAGTCGAAAACTTGCTTAGATTTAAGTCAAATCTTACTTAAATTTTTGATTCATTAAATCTCTTAAAATTATCGTTGTTTTATAAGAACATTAAGATTAACATTTATGATCGAGATCATTATTTAGCATTTCATCAAATAAAAAAGAAATTTCACTTAGTAGCTTTTATTATTTAAAAAGATTTAAAACATTATTGACAAAGCAAAAACGTCAATTTAGTCACAATTTCGTTTTTTAGATATTTCAAGTTTCTTGATGTCTTCTTTAAGAAAAAGATAGACATTTTGTCTTCTTATTGTTCTTACGATCACGTCATTTATTTTAAAGAAAATGTTTAATTTTTAATCTTTACTTTATACGATATAAGTCGTAATGAAACTCTAGAACTTCGTCGCTATCTAAATGAGAATCTTAGCAAAAAATTCATTCGAGTTAATCGCTCTTAAACAATAGTTTTTGTTTTTTTCGTTAAGAAATTTAAAGATAAACTTAGATTTTGCGTGAACTATAAAGATTTAAACGCTATTATAGTTAAGAACAAATATTCTTTATCTTTAATTTTCGAGACGCTAAATTGTTTTAGTCGAGTCAAAATCTTTATTAAATTAAATATCATTTTAGCGTTTAATCGACTACGTATTTAAGAAAAAAATGAAGCTCTTATTGTCTTTCGTATTCGTTTTGAACTCTTCAAGTATTTTATTATGTTTTTTGATTTATGTAATGAATTTGCCTCGTTTTAAAAATACATTAACGAGACTTTTCAAGAGTTTCTAGATAAGTTTTGTATCGCTTATCTAAATAACATTCTAATCTATAATAATAATAAATTGAAATACGAAATTTATGTTAAATTCATTCTTCGAAAGTTGTGCGAAGCAAGCTTACAAGCAAACATAATTAAATGCGAGTTCTACGTCACTCAAGTCTCATATTTAGAATTAATAATTATTATCGAAGAAATTAAAATAAATCTAGCGAAAATAAATGTTATTGTCAATTGATTTATCTTAATTAACGTCAAAGATATTTAAAGCTTTCTAGAATTCGTAAACTTCTATAGAAGATTCATTTACAACTATAGTAAAATAGTTGTTTCGTTAACTTATTTAATTAGAAAGAATTAACTCTTTGTTTAATTTAAGAAATGTCAATTAGCATTTATTATTTTAAAGAAAGTCTTTATCTTCGATGTAGTGCTTCGTCATTACAATTTAAATCACAAAATTGTGATAAAAATTAATGCTTCGAATTATGTGTTTGGAGACATTCTTTCTTAATACAATAAAAAGAAAGTTCTTTATTTAATCGTTTACTTTTTTAAGAAGCACAATTTAGTCAAATGTAACTATGAGATCTATAATAAGAAACTCATAGCTATTGTTTGTGCATTCGAAGAATGATGTCTTAAGCTTAAAAACTCAATCTATCTAGTCGAAATAATTATAAATCATAAAAATTTTAAGTATTTTATGTTAATTAAGCAATTAAGTTGTCGTCAAGTTTGATAAAGCGAGTTTTTGTTTCAATTCAACTATTAAATCACGTATCGCTTTAATAAGATTAACGAAAAACTAAACGCTCTTACACGTCGCTTAGAAGATCTCTCTAAAAAAAGAAATACTTTTGATCTTCGACATCTACATTAACATTAGACAATCTTAAAAATTCACGTCTTAAATTTTAAGATCGTTGAAGATCTTTAATGTTAAGCTATTACTTTAGATCTTGTTTAATTACATCTCTCTTTAATTCTTTTAACTTTTTTCGTTACGTTAGCTTCGATGAAGCTAAACGTAAAAGAACTTGACGTTAATGACGTCGAATTCTAGTTAAATTAAGAAATTCTAAATTTTGTCGAAAACTCAAAAGACATTTTCTCTTAAACTCTATGAAATTAAGTCGAAACTAACGATCAATTTGCATCTTAAGTATTTAAAGCGCTTCGCAATAAAGTACGTCATTATAATAGAATTTCTTTAATCGAATGTAAAGAATGTTTTAACTTCTTGTACTTTTAAGAAAAAAAGTATGTCTTTAACTTAAATCGTCTTCGCCTTCGCATAATCTAGCTTGCTTATAATAGTGTCGTCGATAATCATTTAGAAAGAACGAAATGCTACGAATTAATTAATCGAGCTTATTAATGATCTAACATCTATAAATATATTTAGCGCTTTGTATAAAATTGTTATACGTATATTTGTTCTAAGCCTTTTAGACAAAAGACGCAAAAATGATTGCGTTCTCTTCTCGTTTTTAAATGTCGTTAGCGTGATGTCTTTATAAACTACGTAGATTCTTTATCGTCTAATATCTTTATAAGTATCACGTATAGATACGTCTTTGTTTTCGTTAATCGTTTTATCAAAATAAGATATTTAGTTTTGATCACTTCTATGAAAGTAAAGAAAGCAATCAATTGCTTTTACGCTTACGTTTAGAAACATTACGAGTTACCTAAGTTCTTCGTGTCTAATTAAGACACACAATTCATCTTTGATGTTTAAGAACATCTCTATTAAATGCTAAAGATTAACGTCAAGTTATCTATTGCGTATCACCTTAAGATTAATGATTAAATCGAACGAGTTAACGCTATTATGAAACATTATCTTCGTGTTTTCGTCAACTACATGTAGAACGACTAAGCTAAATAACTTTTAGGCGTCGAATTCGTCGCTAATAACGCTTCTTCGTTCACAACTCTTGTCTCGCTCTTTTTGATCAATTTGGGTCAAAACTCACGTCTAGACTTTAAGTCTTCAAAACTCTTATCACTCAATCTTATAACTTAGACTCGAATCTAATTAATTAATGTCGAAAGTTTCACTTAGAAGATAAAGAAACTTATCTAGCATCTATGTGATAAAATGTTCGTCGTTTAAGTTATCTATGAGTTCAATGTTAATCGTTTTCGACGTTCTTATTTTAAATACTTCGTAGATGACGAAGTCTAACTTAATGTTAAAAATCTTAATATCGTTCGTCTTGCAATCAAATTAGACGATCGTCACATTAATCTTTTTAAAATGAAGCGCATCTTTGAAAGAAATTCTTTAGTTATTAAGTTCGAGTTACTTATATCTATGAAAATTTATTTCGTCTTTTATGTTACTTTTGTTAGTTACATTGTTATCGATTCTCTATTTAGATAGCGCCAAAAATCTCGTGAATCTATTGTCGCCAAAAATGACGAAAGATTTTGATATATTAATAGCATTTTGAACTCTAGACGTGATAGACGTTTTAGTTTTGCCTTGCTTAAGTACTACGTCAACTAAAAAGATCATTTTTTTATCTAGAAATCTTTTAATCTTTTGAACGATTGTTAACAAACTCTTAATAAATACTATTTAGTTAATTTTATTATCGAGAGATCACATGTGGTATCTTGCGTCGTTTCTAATTGTTAATGTCAAAAAGAATAGATAATGTCTTCAATTTCGCTCAAATCTTGTCTTGATTTTGCCTAAATAATAGAGATCTTTTTGTTTTGTTTTAATAGTGTTTCGTCACTTTAAACGCGTCAAATCTTGACTAAGTTAATCAAATCTCGTCTAGATTTCGCCCAAATCTTGCTCAAATAATAGAGATTTTCTTCTTTTGTTTCGATAATGTTTCGTCACTTCAAACGCGCTTAGTCTTGGCTAAAATAATCTAATTTCGCTTAAATCTTGCTTAGATAACAAAGATTTTTTTGCTTCATTTTATCTAGTTTAATGAATCTAGATATTGAGTCTCGCCTAAATCTTGCTTAGATAACAAAGATCTTTTTGTTTCGTTTTAATAATGTCTTGTCATTTTAAACGCGCTTAGTTTTGACTTAATTAATCTAATCTCGCCTCGTCTCGCCTAAATTTTATCTAGATGACAAAGATTTTCTTTTTTCACTTTGCTTAATTCATTAAATCTAGATATCTTGTTTCGTTTTCGTCGTTTCTTGTTTTAACTTAATTTAATAAATTTGAATATCTCGTTTCGCTTTTGTTTTGTTTCGTCTTCATTTAATTTAATGAATCAAATTATTTCGTTTTGTTTCATTTTGCTTTTCGAAATTTTCTCGACTTTTAATTCTTTAATTCTTCGACAATTTGTCATATTGTTTTGATCATTTCGCAAGAGCTTTGTCTTGTAGAGAGAAGCTATTGTTATAATGTTAAATTAGTAGTTCGCTAATTACGTTCGTTGATTAAACAACTTTTTGTCTTAATTTCGTTTAATTTTTTAAGTTCGATCTTGATTAGATTTGAGCCAAACTAAATTAGATTTGGGTCAACTCTTGCTAGACATGAAGCTTGCAATCTTATATAGTTAGCGTTGTTTCATTTCTTTCTTTTCTCTTTTATCTTTTGTTTTGTACATTAATTCTAGTATAGACTTGAGTTTCATCTAGTTACTAATCTAGATACCTCTTTGATAGAGGTTTCGAGTCTAGTTCTTGACAATTTAAAACATAGTGACTCTTAAGTGCTTAGTCTTGCTAGTCTGCTTAGAGCAGCTTAGAGCTCTAGAAAAAATCGTCGATAATAAATAGTTTATTGAACGAGTAGCAATAAACTCTATTTAACTATTTTCGAAGTCTTACTTGTTTTCGAAAAGACAAAACTTTTAAAAAAAAACATTGAAGCTTTCTCGACTACATTTATAATAAAATAATTAATTACGAAAACTTTTTATTAATGCTAAAAAATTATAAAGAGCAATTTATGCTTCGATGCAATTAAAATTGAGCTATTAATAATTCTTGCAAAGAGCTTCGAACACTAGTTAAAGATTCGTTGTTTAATTTATTTCAAAAGCTCTTCGTCAATCTTAATTAAGATTTATTTGTCAAACTTAAGAATGCGAAGAAGACGATAAAAATTGCGATTTCTTGTTAACAAAACATTATTGTTATAGTTACTTGCTAGAACTTAAACGCAATAAAATTTAAAAATACAATCGATTAACAACTTGTTATACTTTCTATTTTATTTTATTTGTTGCGTTCGAAGTTGTCTTCTAATTTTCAAATTATTTTCGCGCTTTATTTGTGGCAAAATAAAAAGAAACAAAGAGTAATAAATTTGTTATGTTTGTTTAGCTTAACGACATTCTATAAAACTATGTAGAATCGATTAAACAAACTAACCAGTTTCTCAAAGATATATCTTCTCGCGATAGAAAGACTCTTTACAACGATTTTAACTTATAATAATCTCAAGTTTTCAAAAGATCGAAGAGATAAAAAAATTGAAAAAACTCAAAAATTTCAATCAATTACATTCGTTATAATAATTGAATCTTAAAATCTTAACACTATGTCTCTTTTTTAACACATATAAAATTTAAAAAAGCATTTATTATTGACAATAATTATTGCTCTAACTTTAATCGATAAGAGTTTTAACATCAAGATACGACGCATTCTCTTTTATTTTATATATATTATGTCTAATTTAATAAAATTTAAATCTTTTATATTAAGAGCGTTATTCGAAAACTTTTTCGATTGTTAAAGTATATCGATGTAAACTTTTTTTAAATTGCATTTATGTTTAAGCTTAATATACTAAAGTTGCATAAAACGAAATTATATTCTACGATACTAATTTAAAGAGATAAAAGCACAACAATTAACAATATTTTTATAATTGAAGATCTTTATTTTAAGCAACTAGAAGTTAATTTAAACAATCTCGCTTACAATTAGTATATACATTTTATTACAAATAATTTTAAGATATATAAACGTATAGAAGAGGCAATCTAGTTTCGAAACTATATTTTTCGAATTTTGTTTAACAAATTTTATTGAATTATGTTATCTATTAAGTTTTAGCATCTAGAATTTAATATACTTCAACTTATATATACAATATATATAAAGGAAATTACATATATAAATTAAATCTTCTTGCAATAGGCGACAAATAAATGGCAACAACAACGCGTTGTTCGTCTTAGTAATTTTTAAACTATTAAAAGATTAATTCTTTAAAGCTATGCTACTCGCGTTGTTAACATTTGAATAAAACATATGTTAAATTCGTCGCAAAGCAAGTTCTTCGACAAAATTAAAAAAACAACTTTTTAACTTAAGAAGCAATCTTATAATTAAAACGATTTCTAAATAACTATGTTGCATCAAATTAATCGAAATCTTTATGCGAAATCTTTTGCAAATTTTGTATTCAATCGATTCTTAATTCTAGATTAGAAATTTTGTAATTATTAAAACTTCTACTCTTATATAGAGACATATCTTACTCTTAAGTATGTCGTGAAAATAGCAAATATTAGATTGCTTCGTTATGTATTTCGCAAAGTTATTGTTATGTTTTAGACAAAAATAATTGAAACGCCCAATTATGCGAAGACTTTGCTACACATAATGCATATAATAAACTTTTTTATCGCTATTAAAGAATTGCAAGATGTTATTCTTTCTAACGATTTAATAAATCTATTAGAAGAAAGTAATAGCAATTTTGAAATTAATTAATTATTAAAACCATTAAATTTTAATTTGAAGACTTTTTAACAAAAGCGATCTTACTTCTTTTTTAATAGCAATCAATTACTTAAGAATTGAGCACTTAATGCTTTATACTTGATGCGTTTTTAATCAATATCTAAGTCTATCTTTAGCTCAATTAATATTAGTTATTATTTAAAAAAAGAAAACGCGAAGAATATATAAAGTTTGATTAAAACACTATTGATTAAATTATTAATATCAAGCTTAAAAGAAAGATACGTAGAGAATGTTATCGTCAATCTTTGAGAAAACAAATTGAAGATACTTAGCAATAACGAGATAAAATACAATCTATATTATATATCTTCGATTGACTTCAACAATATTATCGAATTCGATATTGTCAAAATCGATATTAATATTGAGATCAATATATTAAATACTACAAAAAGCTCTTAACTATCGTTTATTTTTATAAATTCGATTAAAATACTCTTGATGCTATAGATTACAATGTTCTTTTAACTCAAGATTTCGATTTATTTGCAAAATTTATTGACAAAGATTCGAATTTAAGACATCGAAAATCTTAGAATAAAAACTTGATACAAAATTTCAACATTATATTGTTTTTTTAAATTTCGAAGTGTAAATAACGACGCAATCTCTCTCTCTCTTTATCTTTTTTGTTCTCTTTTTCGCTCTTTTTTTTGTTCGCGCGTTTAAGTGTCTTCTTGTGCGCTAAAATTATAATTAAAGATACGCTACGCAACTTTGATCGTACTCAAATTACAATTATTTAAATAAATAAATCTTTTTCGCTTTTTGTTACTTAATAAGAATACAATATCTTAAAAAGATATCTTTTGCGACGCGTTTAACGCTATCTCTCTTAACAATTGGCGAAATTAACGAGATGTTCGCGATATTCGAGAAGACTCTATATCGAAGACGTTTCTACTTTGAAATTCTTTACTTAATACGTTAATTCTATCTTTTTTATTATTTGTAGCAAATCTTTGTTCGATGCTTTTTTGTTTTCTTTTTGTAAACAATGCTTTAAATACATTGTTTAGCAATTATTTTGTTCTTCGCGTCTTATACTTTGTTAAAGTCGAATTAATAAACGAAAGCGTTTTAATGTTCTTTGTATTAATTGCATTTTTGTCTCTCTTTATCTCTAATATTATTTTCTCGCTATTTTTATCTAACGCTTGATCTTGTTTTAGAATATTTAGAATCTTGACATTATACTTTGATAACGCGCTTCAAATATCGTCAAATTCGCGTTTTAGATCTTTGTTGTTAATAATTAAATGTTCTTAAGTGTCGAAAGTCTTCAATATTGCATTCGACATTATTAAAGTTGAAATAAATCGCAAAAAAAAACTCTTAAGAACATTTGTTGCTTTGCGTTCTCTTTACTTCTTTAGTTAACGTCTTAATCAAAAATGCTTAAATTTGTTCTTCTTTTACTTTCAGTTCAACTTCTTATGCTAATTAATCGAAATTTTCTTTTCGAGATAACAAGTTAAGCAACACGAATTTGATCGATTTTTTTCGAACGTCAATAATATTGTATTGTTTAAATCTTGATTAATAAAAAATCTTAACTTAATTTTACAATAACAATCACTTCTTTTCTTCAATGCAAAATTGATTAACTCTTATATATCTTAAAATATATTACGTCTTTTATTTACTACTTTTGTTATCTACTTTTTAAGTTTAAAATTTTTTATCTCTATTAGATCTTTTTGTTTATTATTATTTTTGCAATTTACAAAATCTTGCTCTTCTACGATAGACTTCTTTATCGACGTTCGACTCAATACATCTTTTTTGCTTCGAACACTCTTATATTATTTCGAAAACAAAAAGATAAAATGTGTTAATTCTTTGTCGCATCGATTTGTTTTATCGAGTTGTTAATATATTTTTGCAATAAACGAGAAAAGTATTCAAATGTAGATTTCTTAAATATTTAAATTATTAACATTCAACTTATATGCATTTGTGCAAATTAGAATTCTTAAATATAAACAATTTTTAAATCTTTTCTTAAAAGTCTTCTAAATACGCTTCTTGTCGTTCTTTGTTATAAAAGTTGTTATCGACTAAACTTATTCTATTGTCTTCGACAAATAGTTCAAGATCTTTGTCACGGTTCCAGGCTAGGCAGGCTTCGCCCTCCGGTTACCCTTCGGGTCTCCGCCCCCTAGTCTCGGGTATACTACGGGTAACGCCTAGCGCCTTGGCACCCATAGTACTTGTACCCATTTCCTATACATAGTTAGTTCTGCATAGCTAGTATTCTCGTCAATCAACTACATACTAGCTATTAAAGCTCTAACCCTAACAATCTTTATCTATTATTGAATGCGTTTGTACGTTTTGTTTATATCGATTATTTTGTCGATATAAACAATTGTCTTTGAAATATCTTAAGATCTTTTAACTTGCGTCAACAATATATATTGCAAATTCTTTATATATTTTTTAGTATACTTTATAAGATTAAATTGCATATATATTTCTAGTCTATTTAAAAATGTCTTAAAAATTCGCATATTAGAAACAAATTTGCATTGCTTCTTTACATTCTTTAGAGTTTTATTATTAAATATAATTAATACATCTATTATTGATATTTTAGAACGCAATCGCGTACGAAGAATTTCGAAACAAACATAATTTGTTCGAAACTTCTTCTATTCGTTTACAAGATGCAATTTGTTAATAGCGAACATATAAAGTTTTGATTAATAAAATTTATAATGCAAAATATTGTTGAAGAAATTCTTAAATACGATAATCTCTAGACTTGTAAATACTATTTTAGTTAAATTTGATTATTAAACATTATACAAAAAATACAATAGCAACACTAATTATGCGTATAGTCTTTATTGCGTATGCTCTTTAGTATAATCGAATTATTGTTTTCGTCTTTTAAGACTAGCGATCGACAATTAATAATCTTTTTCAACTTTTTACATTGATCGTTTTTTGAGACAAAAAGAGACATAATTATTAACGCAATCTTTATTGACGACGACATAAACGACGACGTCTAATATAGTAAACTTTTCTCAAACTTCGTTTTCGCAATTACGATTACGTTTTTTTGTAGAGTTATATTAAGTGTCTCTAGCTATTTTTGTTTAATTTTAAATTCAAACGCATTTTTTACAATATTAATAATTTTTTTCTCGATCGTCTCTTTGTTTTACATCTCGTTATTATTTATGTCGTTCTTTATTCTAAAATATTACAAGAATTGAAGAAGAAAATTTAATAATAAACGTTACTTGTAGTCGATACAATAAGTCGAAAAAGCTATAAATCTAGATCGACAAAATAATATAACTAGAAAAAGCGTCAAGCAAAATAGCGAAAATACGTAGAAAGTAGTTGTGTCTATATATAGATTGCGATTTTTAAAAAAAATTTGATCTTTATTTTCAAGACAATATTATAGTCGATAATTAAGTTAGTTAGTTTTTAAAATAACATTATTAAATAAAGCATAAATAGTAGCATTGCAATCAATTTATTAGTAAGTATATAATTAAAATACCAATACTAAATGTGCGATTTTCAAACATATGATAAGAATTTTTTTGATATGTTATTATCAAAATAATTTTAAAATATCAAAAAATAGAAGTTTCGCCCTCAAACTTAATGCAAAAAAAAAGAAAACAACGCTATAACAAACATTATGTTCGATGCGAATGTATCCAAACATGCTAAATGCTAGTGCTAACACTGCGTCGAAACTAACCTCTAGTAATAGCCCTAGCGCGGCCCTAACATAAGCGAACCCGCTAGGGTTCGATTTAGGGGTTTTTTTTTTTTTTTTGCATTAGGTCTAACTACTAAGACAAATTAAATTTACTTCTCTTAATATTAAATATATAGATTAACAATTAATATTAGAGTTTATAAAAATATTAAAATTCTTTAAAATTAAAAACAATTTTTTTAAAATTGTTATTAATAATACAAGCAATAATAGTATTCTTAAAAACAAATTTAACAAAATCTTAAATCAACAAGAATATTAGTAAAATAGATAACAAAATTCTATTTTTTGTTTAATTTATATTATTAATTTAATAGTTTAAGACTTTATTGCAACTCTTAAATTAAAAACAATTGCTAACAATATTATTCTTTAATTAGAGAATAAATAAGTTTAAAATATTGCAAAAAGTATAGATTTGTTTGTTATAATTAAAAAGATATTTGTTTGTATAATAATATAAAAAAATAATATATTTGCTAAATTTTATTTAAAAATGCGTTTTTATTGTTGCTATTTAAAGTTTGTTTTAGCACTTAATTTGTTTTAGAGTTTTTTAAGAGCAAAAAAATTAAAAAATTCGAAAACTAATATAAAACATTTGTATTTGTTAAAATTCTATTTATCTAATATTTTGTTGTGTATATTAATTACGCAACTATATTAATTTTTAAATAAAGAAATATTTAGAAAATTAAAAAATCTAGTATATTTAATTAGACAAAAGCAAATAACAATCGATTTAATTGTTTAACAATATATTGAATTTTTTCTATAAATATACTTTTATAGTTTCTTAAATAACTAATACTAATATTTATTTAAAATTTCGAGTATTCGATACAATATTTAATTATCTTAATTATTTAAAGAAAACTATAACAAATTATAGTTACTCTTTAAAAGAAATTATATTAAAATAACAAAATTTGTTAAATATTATTCGAAAACAGAAGAACTTAATAAAATATTATACAGTTTTGTTAATATTTTAAATTCTATATAGAAATTAAGTTTTTACAAAATATAAAACAAAAATAATAATAATAGTTTTGTAAATTACAAAACAAAATATTAGATAAAATTTAAAATCTATTTTTGATATTATTATAATTTAGCTATTGTTTTAAAAACAAGAGTACAAAGAGCAAATATTGTTAAAAAGATAATACAATATAATAATATATTTGATTTTTAGTTAACTTTTTTTATAGTCTAACGCAAATATTGTAAAAATTTTATTTTAACAATTTTAATGCTCTTGTTTAATTTAAAATAAAGACAATCGATATTTTTGTACTAATATTATAAAGAATAAATATTTAATATAAAAATATTAAAAAGATAATATTTTAAACTATTTTAAGTTAATACAAATAATTAAAAATATTCTTTTTTGTTTAATATTATTAGTAAATATTAAACAAATTTTTAGTTTTGTTTAAAAAATATATTAATAGAATTAATCTCAAATAAGTTTGCAAACAATTAAACAAATTATAATAATTAAATACTATAATTGTATTATAAATTTAAATTCAAAGAAAGTTATTGTTGAACTATAAAATATATATTGCAAAGTACAAAATAATAATTAGCAAGTTAATAGAAATAAGAATTCTTTTCAAATAAAATTTAAGATTGTTTTAAATAAAATTTATTTATAGCTAGATTATTGTACAAAAGATTTTATATTTATAATATTGTTATAAATAAATATATGTTATTAGCAATAATATAAATAGATAATATATTTAAAATAACTAGATACTTAATATTATATTAAATTAATATTTTTGATTTTTTGAAAATTATATTATCTTTAATTTTAATATATCTTTAAATATAATAAGATTAAATAATTAAGTCTTGATAATTTAGTAGTAACGTATTTAGTTTCTTATAATAATAATACGCAATCTATAATATTGTTTAAAGTAGTATTATAATACTATCTAAGATTATATTGTAGATTGTATATTATTAGTATAAGAAATAAAAAAAAACAAAAGTTCAAATCTCTCTCGAGATACAATAATTTTTTTTGTGCAATTTTTTATACAATTATATAGAACAAGATTGTTAAGCTTTTTAACTAGAGATATTAAATCAATAATTTAACTCTAATTATTTAGACAATTTAAATATATAATTATAATGTAATTTTTGATTATTATATTTAATAGAAAAGAATACAAAAAATATATATAGCAAAACAATGCGCTTAATAGATAATATAATAAGATAATGCAAATAATAAAGTACAATAAATAGAATAATTTAAATTTTTAATTTCTTGCTAACTATTTCGAATTTCGATATAACAAAAATATTTGAATGTTAATTTTATTACTACTTATTATAGTAAAATTTCAGATTCTATATTAATTGTTTTAACAATTATAAATTTTTAGATTTAATAGTCTTGCAATTAATATAAATAGCAAGAAAATTGCTATCTAAATATATAAAGCAGAATATTAGTATATACTATATAAAAACAATAGTAATGCTAGACTGATCGTTCGGGTCGGTTTTTCCGCGAAATCTATAACCCGACCCGAAAGTTATATCTAATTAGATCAAGTTTTAATCTAATATAGTTAGTATTTTCATAATTTATGCAATTTGGTTCCAACTGTTGAAATCGAACGATTACACTAAGTAATGCAAATAAATAATATATTTACTAGAGAAAAAATCGATTATAAAACTCTCGATAATCTTTTGAAAGACTAACAAGACTAATATTTAAATTCGATATTTTTTATTGTTTTTTTTGCTAACAGCTTTATTTTGCAAAATTTCTTAAATCAATTTTGCAAAAAACATTAACGAAATTAATAGATTATTAGTCTTCTAATATTTGCAAATTTTATATAGAATTATTGTTTTAAATTTGTATTTGCGCTTTTTCTATATTATAAATATTTAGTTAATAATAGTTTAATATATTATCTTTTTGTATTATCTTTTGTATATTAGAAGCTATCTTAATCGATTTTTTTTCTCTATTACAATTAATTTGTATCGCTATATTTTTTTGCAATTTTTTGTTTGCTATCTTACAAGCTAAATTAAGTATATTAGCAATATATAATATATTAAATGTATTATTTGAATATATTATTAATTTATTTAATTCGAGTTATTAGAGTTTTAGAACAAAATATATTGTTAAATTAAGAATTTTTAATACTAAATAAAAAAATTAACAATATAGAATATAAGAATTAACAAGTCTTGCAATTAAGTATTTAATAGATAATATAATAGAACAATATATAATAGATATATATACTTGTATTTAATTTTAATAGTTAAAAAATATATATTATACAATAATTAATATAGTAAATATTATAATTTTTAATTGTAATAATATTAAATAAAAGTAATATTTAAACTCTAATTCTAATATTAAGTATATAAATTTATTTTATAATTGCAACAACTTTTCTTTTTGAATATTATATATTAATTAATACATTTAATATTATCTATTGTTTCAATTTATATAGTCGATATATAGATTTGTTTTGTATTATCTATATATATTATTATTAAAACTAATTAAAAGAATAGACTTTTTAAAATCGAATTTTTTCTTATTTAGAAATTCGAATATTGTTGAGTAACTAATATTATATTATTAAGTAAAAGACTTGCTTTGTATTATTTATATATATTATTTTTAAGATTAAACAAAGCGCAAAATATTTATCTTATTAATTCTTTTGCAAATTGTTGTTAATAAAAATTGTACTACAATATAGATCGAAAATAAAAAGCTATTTTACAAAAAACAAAATATTAATTGTATAGTATTTTATAAGTATCTAATTAAGTTGCAAACAACAACTGTTTTTTAAAAAGTCTCTAAATAGATTTAAATTAATATAAAAGAAAATGTTAAAAATATAGTAATTAATAAAAGAGTAAAAAAAGAATTCTATAATAATATATTTAAATAATATATATATATTTAAAAAACTAATTATATTGTAACGCAATATTTTGAGATCGAACTAATAAAGAAGATTAAAAACAAAAATGTTGCAAAATAGACTAAAATTAATACAATTGCTATATAAATAGTTTTAGAAAATAAAAATATAGATACAATATAATTTCTTAATATTTAAGTATATATAAAGTCTAATATAAATAAAATAATTAATTTATATATTAGTCTAATTCTAATTAGTTTAAATTAAACAAAAATATAATTAAATATATAATATTAATTATCGAAATAATTTAATTATATATTCTATATTATAAAGAGTTTAATAAGTTAAAGAAAGTATATAATTTAGATACAATTAACAAATTTTAAAATTTCAAAAATACTTTTGCAAACAATAAAAATATTGCAAATTGCAAAATATCTACTTTTTTAAAATCGATAGATAACAATTTTGAAGACTTAATTAAAATTAATAATAATAGAGTAGAAATAAGATAGAAAAAGATAGAGAATAATATAGAAATAATAAATAATAAATATAAAGATATAGAATACAAAAACAATAATAATAATAGCAAAAGCAAAAATAATAATAATAATACTAAAAATAAAGTTAATTATAAGATTGTAGAAATCTTAGATTAGTTAATAGTATTAATAAGTTTAAATATATTATCTAAATATATTACTATATACTTTTTAATAAGATATAAAATCGAAGTTTATTAAGAGACTATAATAGTCGTAATCTATTTACTATATAAATATTAAATAGTTTATATAAATTATTTTACTATATTACTATAGAATATTTAGATAAAAAAATAATAAGATTTAAAATCTAATTTATGTTTATTAAATTTATTACTAAATAACTTTATTTCTTAACAATTTAAATCGATTTTCAATTTTAATTTTAGAAATTGATTTGATTCGACTCGATTTTCAATTTTAATTTTAGAAATCAACTTGTTAAGACTTTCGAATTGAGTTGATTCGAATTGCTAAGATTTGAATCGATTAATTAATTCAAACTCGATTAATCGACTCGACGCAATTAGTCTAGATTTAAAAGATTAGTCTAAGATATAAGTAACAATAATAGAATAGATTGTTGCTATTATATTTGTATTAAACTTTTTAAAACAAAAAATAAATATATAGTTTTAGAAATTATTTCTAGTTTTAAGATACTCGATCTAGATTGCTAACTTAATTTTAATTTATAATATTTTTTTTTAATTTTAAATTAAGATAGCAAAATTTTGTTATTTTTTGTTAAAACAAATAATCGAAAATTTAAATTTTGTTATCTTTCTATAGTTTATTAAATAAGAATCTAAATTGTTTTTAATATTAGATTAATATATATTAAATATTTTAGAGCTTTTAAACTTTATAAACTGTATTTATAAATATAATTTAAATAATTTATTTTTTATTTTCTAAATCTCTCTCTATATTAATTTTCTATAATATATTATATATCCTCGAGTTTGCTTTACTAGACAATTAAATTTCTTTATATTTTTAAATAGTATTTTTAACTTTTTTATTATTTTTATTAAATTTTAGAATATATATTCTATAATAGTATTTTTAATATTAAATATAGAAGAAAAGTCGACAATTGTTGTAAAACAATAAAATATATTAGTTAAAAATAGATTTAGCAAAATTAAGTTTTAATAAATTGCAACAATATTGTTTTTTGTATTTATTTAAAAATTCTTTAAAAATTCTTTATTTCTTAATAGAATTATATAGACAAAAAATATTTTAATTTTTGTATTAATTTGGATTTTCAATTTGTAATAAAAGATTTAAAATTGTGCAATTTGTATTTTTTTAAATTAACAAAATATATTTATTTAATACAATTTTTATTTTAGCAAATTCTTTTCTATTAATTTAGTTTTTAGTATTTTTTTGTTTTGCTATTCTTTTTTTATTGTTTTTTGCAATTATATCTCGATCTAAATATAAAAATTGTCTATTAAATATTTTGTGCAAAACAGATTATTTTATATAACAAAAAAATAGTCAATTGCAATTGCTAAAACTTTTAATAGACATTTTAATTTATATTAAAATCGAAATAATATTTCGATATTTAATTTTTATACTTTTTAAAAACTAACAAATACAATATTGTTAACAATTTATACTTGTAATTATTTTTTAGAAATATATATATTATATATAAATTTAGACTTATTTGTATTATTATTTGCAATATAGAGAACAAACAATTAAGAAATTACTTTTCTTGTTAATTATTGTTTTTTTATTAATAATATAATATTATTTGCAATTTATTTTAAAGTTACAACTATATTTAATACTTTAAGTCTACAATTAGATAAATAAATTAATTTTAATAGACAATTATTTTATATTAATTCTATTTTGTTAAATTAATACTATCTATTACTTAAAGTTAAATATCAATTTACTAAAAATTATTAAATAGAAAAATTAGCTCTTCTTTTTTATAAATATATTGTTCTAAAAAATCTTTAAAAACAAACAAATAAATACTAAACTTAAAATTTAATCTATTTTGTTTTACAAATACTAAAAAATTGTTTTGTTTTTTGTAATATTAAATTATCTGTTTCTTAATTTAATTGTTAGAAACTCGATTTATTTTTAACAGAAATTCTAGTTTTTTTTAATAAACTATATAGACAATCAATTTTAATATAATTGTAATTAGATCTTTTTTTTGTTTCTCTATTAATATAGTTAGTTTAATTAATTAAAAAACTTTAATTGATATTGCAAAATAGTAGTTAATTTAATATTGTAAGTCTATATTTATTTTTATATATAAACAATTCTTTGCATTGTTCTTTTTGTTTATCAAACTAAAAATAGCTACTATTTTTGAAAAAATTCTTCCAATTTTAATAATTAATATATACAATCTAATTGTGTTAATAACTTTAGATAGTCTAAGATTTAACAAAAACAATTATAATATTAAATTTTGCAATTATAATAGTAAAGAAGAATTTTTTTAAAAAAAATTTAATTTTAATTCTCTTTTTTTTTATTTTGTTTTTTATAAATTTTGTTATCTTTAGATTTCGATTTCGATTTTAATTTTAAAATTGACAATTTAGATTTTTTCTATTTACTATTTTAAGTCTATATTTTCTCTATATTTTTTACAAAAAAAAAAACCATTTAAATTTTTGTTTAACAAGTTGTTTTTAGTTTTATATCTGAAGTTCTAATTAAATTAAATTTTTAAAAATAATCTTTTATTTCAACTTTTAAAAGCTTTTGTTCGATAGATATTATTAAATTTTGAAATATTTTGATATTTATTTTGTTGTAGTTGTTAATTATATAATTAGCAATATATTTTGATTTTATAGTACAAAATTTAAGTTAATTTTAGACAACTTAATCTAATTTTTTTAAATTTTTTTGCAAATTCTAATATTTCTTTGCTATCTACAATATTGTTTTAATAATTGATTAATCTATATTTTTAAACAATATATTTGTAGTCTCTAATAGTTATAGTTTGTTAAAAAAGAATTTAATTATTTTAAATTTGTAGTTTTTTGTTCTAATTAATTTTTTGTATTGTATTCTTTAATTTTTGTTATAATAGATTATTTATTAGTATTTAAGTATTTTTATTAGTTGTTTGTTACAAATCTTGCGTTTAATTCTCGATTATGTTTAAAATATTTAGAACTATATTTCGAAGATTTTCTAAGTATTTTTTTCTTTTGTTGTTTGTAGTTTTATTATATTTAAAAAGAATATTAACTATCTAAATATAAATGCAATTTTTGATAGTTAGATTGTTTTTTATAGATTAAATAATTGTTTTTTGCAATTTAATTTAAGTCTAAACTAATCGTCGAGTTGGGTTTCGATTCCAACTTTTGAAATCGACTCGACTTAACTATTTTAATATTAAAAATCGACTCGAAACTCAATTCGATTTCTATTATTTTAAAATCGAATTAATTCGATTCGATTCAATTCTTAATTTTAATATTTAAAATCGAATCGAATTGTTAAGAAACCAAATATAACGTTATTATATCAAGATTTTCTATTTTTAAATATACGTTATTATAATTTTGAATTTTTCGCTACAATGTCAAGTAATATGCTTCGATTCAAAAGCTACTTTTGTTTATATTATTTTAAAACAATTTACTTATATTAGTTGTTACTTGTATTACTCTCTTGCATTATTTTTTTGTTTTTAAATTTCTTTTTCGAATTATTAAAAAATATAATTATATTATATTTGTATTTTTATTTGCAAAATATCGAATTCTTTAAAAGCTTTAAGTTAATTATCGTCTTTAAACAAAAAGAATTCTAGCGAATCTATTTTTCGCAATTTGTTATTTAATAACTTATATCTTAATTAATTCGCAAGTTAATTTGATTGAAGTTTTCTTACTTTTGCTATTAATATTAGAAAAAGAAATCTTTACAAAATATTTAATAAAATATTTATCAATTATTTATTGCTTGTTTTAAGAGAAAAAAACAAATACGTTGAATAAAGTTTAAATACTAATACTTAATTTCAAACATAATAGTTATAAACAACTATTAACAACAATATTTTAAACAAAACTTAATCGAAGCTTATTAATTTACGTTAAACAAAAAAGATTGATGCAAGAGCACAATCTAAACTTTAAAACAAATATATTTAAATAGCTTTAATTATAGATAATATTTCAAAAATTGTGTGCAAAAGTTATTACAAAATTTTGAATTATTTTACTACTTACAACTATTTAAGCATATCAAATATAAAGAAACATCTTTTATTTTTCTTTTGTTTAAAACAAAAACAATCTTAATTATAAACAACAATTAATTTAGTCTTTAATCGAAAAGTTACAATTAATAATATATATAAATAATGTATAACTAACAGTTTATTAAAAGAAAAATTATATTAATTTGTCGTTATTCTTTATTTAAGATAATTGAGAAAATTAACTATACAAGATTTTCGTAAATTTAAATTTATCTTTTCGAACTATTGACAATCTTAATTTTCGAAAATTCCTAAAAATGTTTCGCTCAAATTTGATGCTTTTACATTGTATCAAATTATTTAAAATAATTCTCTCAAAATATAATTAAATTTGCGAAAAAATTAAGATAAATTTTAACAGTGTTTAATATGTCTTTATTGCTTTAAATGCATAATCTAGTTCTTAAAAAGTTGTTTATCTAAAAGTTTTAATATATTAAATAAACCTTATATTTTAATTTCGCAAACATCTTATTAGATTTACTTTTCTTAATATCGAATATATAGATTGTTAATTAATGTTAAAGCTTATAAAGATTTTGAAGTTTTTCAAAATTAAAAACAAGTTTTTTAAGATTATTATTAATAACACAAGTAATAACAATACACTTAAGAATCAACTTAACAAAATCTTAAATCGACAAAAGCTTTAACAAAACAAGCAATAAAATTTTGTGTCTTGTTTAACTTATATAATTAATCTTGTAACTTAAGATTTTATTTCGATTATAAAACTAGAAGCAACAAATAATAACATTGTTGTGCAATTAAAGAATAAACAACTTCAAGATATTGCAAAAAGCATAAATTTATCTAGTATAATTAAAAAGATATTTAAATTTGTAGTAATGCAAAAAGATAATGCATATATTAAATTTATTAAGTTTGCGCTTTTACAATTATTATTAATAACTTAATTTAACGTTTGCTTCGATTTAGAGTCTTTTAAAAGAAAACTAATAAAAAGTTACAAAAACTAATATAAAATATTTGTATTTGTTAAAACTCTATCTATTTTATGCGTTGTCAAATATATCAATTACGCAATTACATTAATCTTTGAATAAAAAAAGATTTTAAAATTCAAAGATTTAACAAGTTAAATTTGGATAAATCAAATAAAACTTAGTTTTGTTTATTAATAATATATTAAATTTTTTCTACAAATACACTCTTATAGTTTCGCAAACAATTAATACAAATATTTATTTAAAATTTCAAGTATTCGATGCAATATTTAATTATTTTAAATATCTAAAGAAGATAATAAGAATCAATATTTATTTTTCGAAAAATATTGTACTCAAAGTTTGCAATAAAGCTTCGACAAAACTTGCGAAATACTATTTAGAAATAAAAAGATTAGACAATATATTATACAATTTTGTTAACATTCTAAATTCTACGCAAAAATTTAATCTTTATAAATTGTAAAATAAGAGAAAAAACAACAATATTGTCAACTACAAAAACAAATATAAAACAAAATTCAAGAATTATTATTAACGTTATTATAATTTAACTACTAATTTAAGAGCAAAAGCACAAAGAGCAATTATCGCTAAAAAGATAATACAATATAATAATATATGTAATCTTTTATTAATATTAATATAATCTACTATAATTGTTACAAGATTCTTACTTTAATAGTTTTAATAATCTTGTTTAATTTAAAATAAAAACAATCGATATCTTTATATTAATATTGTAGAAAATAAATATTTAACTTAAAAATATTGAAAAAACAATAGATTAAACTTTTTAAAGTTAACGCAAATAACTCGAGATATACTTTTATATTTAATATTATTAATAGATATTAAACAAACTTTTAGTTTTATTCGAAAAATATATTGATAAAATCGATCTTAAATAAGTTTGCAAATAGTTGAGCAAATTATAATAATTAAGTACTTCAATCGTATTATGAATCTAAACGCAAAAAAGACTATTCTCGAATTGTAAAATATATATTGTAAAGAGAAAAATAACAATTAAGCAATAAATAGAGAAAAAAAAATTTACGCTAGATTTTAAGATTGTTTTAGATTAAATTTATTTATAGATAAATTAACTTTTAAAAAGAAAATATCTTTAATAATTACAAAAATTATCAAATATTATTAGTAATAATGCAAAGAAATAATGTATTCAAAAAACTAACTTGCTAAAAAAAAAATTAATAATAAAATTTCAAAGATTCAAATCTTAATTAATACAAAAAACAATTATAGTTGTTTAAAAAAAAACATATTATATTTGCTTAAAAAGAAAAACATAATATTATCGTAAAATTTTTAGCTTAAAAAATCAAATTGTTTTATAAAATTCTTAACAAAGAGCAAATTCTTTAGCTAGAGTATTATACGTTTTGCATAAATAATCGCAAAATTCGAATCTATAATGCGCGAAATATTAATTATAATCTTATTATTATAATAGTAATACAAACAAATAATACACTTATTAAAAAGAAAAGTAATTATAAATGTTTTTGTTGTTTTCTAATCTACTATTAAAGTTAAGCTCTAAATACAATAGTCGATTTGATTACGTTTGTAATTATTAATCTTATTATAAAGAAATTTACAAATTAAACGCTAAAATGCAAGTCAAAAAATAAAAAAATTGATCAATTTCTAGTATTTTCGAATCTTACAAAGAGCGACAATATTAAGCTTTTACTTTTGTGTATACTATTGCAAAACATTAGTATATTAGTCGAAAATATATTATTTGTTTGTATTATTTTGATTATATTAATATCTTAAATACTTTTTTCTTTAATACTTTTTTCTTCTTAAGATTTTTCTTTGTTTTTACTTATTTTATTACGTTCAAATTAAGAAACTAGTTTATCGCAAAAAAACTTCGAAATTAATCGACAAACTAGCAAATTAAATATATTAATTTTAGATAAGATGTTTCGCATTACTTGTATACATTATCTATTTGTTTTACACAAATTATTAAAAAAAAAAAAAAATTAACAATATTAAAAAAAGATTTATATAAACGTAAAAAAAAGATATTAAATTCAAGACAAAATTTAAAGAAATTATAGTAAAATAAGCAATAATTTTGATAATCTTAACTAGTGTAAACGCGTTAAAAAATCGCGTAAAAAGAGAGATTTAAATCAATAATTAACAATAAAAGTACGTAATATAAACGACAAAGCAATTAACGAACATAATTTTACGTAATGTGTTAACAAAATTAAGCATATATTAATGTAAAAAAATAACAATCTTGTGTTAACAAAAATTCAAAGAAAGTATTAATAAATAAATATTAATTCTAACTCTAATATTTATATTTTTTATTTCGTTTTAATAAAACTACTTATTAATATATTATTTACAATTTTGTTAATCTTTTTAGATTTTCTACTCTTTAAATTTTATCGCACTCTACTAGATATTGTAAGAAATTTCTAAATTGCTATATAATTGCATTATCTCTATATATTACTTATAAAATAAGCTAAGTATACGCACAAACATAAGATGCAAATGCGTCTACTCCTCGCTAGCGCACTAAGATATAAAAGACGTAAGATATAATAGACTTGTATTACTATGTTCCAACTATATAGAATAGATAGTAGTAGAACTAATTGTTAAAGAACAACAAGAGATAAGCTTTCTTTTTATCTAATATTTGTTATAACGTACAAGTTTGTTTCTCGCTATTTAACTAAAAAGGAGTGTCGTACTATTTAAGACTTTTATAGATACTTAAGATTACGTATCTTATTATATCTTAAGACGCTAGCGCGTCGAGAGCGCTATAATATTATAGTTATCTTCTTTTTTAAAGCATTGATTCTTAATAATGTAAGAAACTATATTAGTCTTATCAAAACAAAGACGCTTGCTAAGCGTTAATGTTGCAAAAGCTCGTTAAAAATCTTCTCAAATCTCTTTAGAAATTGAAAGAAAAAGAGTCTTCTATTTAATAAAAGTAAATTTATGCTTTAATTTAACACAACTTGTAGAACAACATAATAGCAACAATAACAATTTATAATGCGTTATTGCTTTGTTGTTTATTGTTGTTAAAGTTCTAAATAGAGTTTAAAGTAAAGTTAACGTTGCGCAAACGTTAAATAAATTATAAATATAAATGTTATTGTTTCTTTTTTCTTTTTTTTCTTTCTTTTTATATTTTTCTTAATTGCAATTGTTTTATCGCTATAAATAAATTGTTACAAAGACGACAATGCGTAAAGCTTATATATATAGTGCAAATCTTAAATTAACATATTTTTTATTTCTTTTTTTTCTATCTTTTCAACTACATCTTCTAAAAAATTAAAAAAATAAAAGAATAAACAATTTTAATATTTTATCGTTTGCGATACTAATATGTTACAATTTGTAATAATTTTTTGTATATAACTTGCGTAAGCAAGCATATATATATTCGCAAGAAAAAGAGTGTTTATACTTGTTGCAAAATTCTTTATTGCAAATTAAATTGTTATATTGCAATAAGTTTTGCGTGCGTTTACAATACAACAATTGTTAATATTTATTAGTTTGTTAAACATTTTCGAAATTTTATAAAAGAACTCGTTATTAATTATCGCAAGACGTTCGAGATAAAAGATACAATTTCTAGAATAATAAAATGCGTGCAAAAAAGTATAGTTTGCGATATAAAGAGTTAACAACGCAATAAAGAGTTTATCTTATTAATAACAAATTAAGCTCAATTTCGTATTCGACAACTCAAACAAAATTTAACTTTCGTTCAAAAATATTAAATCGAACTCGAACAAAAGCTCGCAAAGACAAAGATAATTTAAAATAAAACTTTCGCTAAGACGCAACAATTAATCGATCTACTTTTTGAGAAAATATTAAAGATAAGTATTTTCGCTTGTTTTTCAACACTTTATTAATATATATTTAGAATTTAAAACAAAATAAAAATAAAAACAAAAACAAGTTGTTAATAAAAACAAAGAAGACAAAGTTAAAACAAGTTATTTTTAAGTTTGTCGTCAATTTAGATTAAACAAGTTTAAAAGATTCTTTTGTAGAATTTTACAACTTTAAGATTAAGTCTTTTTGCAACTTTAAGTTGTCGACGAAGTTATTAGATAAAAATATAATAAGTTTTTATTTTTATTTTGTTCGCGTCTTGTTCGCTTACATATTTTTAGAAAATAAAGAAAGCAAAAATACGTATAGACAACGAGAACAAGTTTATAACAAAAACAAAAAATATTGTACAAAATAAATCTTTTGTAGTTTGTTTTTCTTAGAAGAATATAAATACTTCGAACAATTTCGAAAATTTATCTATAATTAATTTTAAAAGATTTAACAATTTATTTTTAAATAAGTTCGAAAGCTTTTCCTAGTTGTTTTAAGATAAGTTCGATAAAATATTAAGAACTTGCTAAGTTGTTACAATATATTGTCGACTAATTAACAATAATAAAATAGCTTTGTTTTTGAACTATATTTTAAGCATTTATATTAAGAGAAGCAATTCTATTATTTTTAGCATTTTGTGTAACAAAATAAAGAAATCTCTTTATATAATTTGATTATACAACAACAATGCAATAACAATTGCGCAATATTTTATCGAACAAATTATTGTTAATATAATTGTTGTTATTGCAATACACGTCGCGCTATCTTTTTTGCTTTTGCTTGTTGTGCGTTTGTTTCTTAAAAAATTTTCGCAATTTATTAATATTATCTAGAAACTCTTTTTTTAGTTATTAATTATACTTTTTGCTTCAATTTATTTATTTAATTTTATATTATATTTGTTTCTTTAACTTAGTTTTGTCTAAAAAGTTTTTAATCTTTTATTAAATTTTATTGTTAACAAGTTTTAAAACTTGTAACATTTGTTTTGTTTGTTAATTATTAATATAATGCAAGTATAACTTCAAAAATAAAATATAAAAAGTATTATAAATTCGATAAATATTAAATAGAATAAAACAATAAATTTGCGTTTCAATTTTATTTTTAATTTTAACCAATTTGATATATTTGTGCAATATCTTTTTGCTAAATCTTTTTTGCTTTAAATTTTTATTTAAAAGTATAATTAATTTTTCTATAACAAAACTCTTTAATTTATATTTTTTATTGTAGTACTTCGCTTGTTGCGCGACAACGTTTTCAAAACGTTTTGTTAAAACTTTTCTTAAATTATAAAGTTGTTTTACGCATTTCTATATTGACAATGTCTTTTTTTTAGTAAAGTTGTTCTTAATTTTATAGTAAATCTTCGAATAATAATTGTATATCAAATAGAACAACGAAATTTTAGCTAAGACGTAATAACTATTGTTGTAGACGAATTTTGCTGTTAATAATAGATTTGCTTATCTCGCCTATTTAGCGTCAACGTAAGTGCGAAAATAGTATTTGAGAATTTAATTTTGTTGTTCGATTAAGTTATTTATCTAAGAATAAAAGATAATACTTAATTGTTTTTTAATTCGTGCATAAAAATATATAGCAAATTAGAAAACACTTATAAAGATAGATTTCTTATTGTTTACTATGCTAGTTAACGTTTCGAAATGTAAAACTATTTTATCGAAAAACATTTTCGCTAGCTTTGCGATATTGATTCTAATAATTACAAATATATACTTAATTATTTTTGTACAACAATTAACTATTATAAAAATCGAGTTATATACAATTTTACAATACTTGTTTGACAACAAGTTAATTACAAAATTTATAATAATTTTCTTTTATAACTTTTTTGCAACAAATAAGAATCGAAACTTATTATACAATTTATAACAAAAAACTTTAATGCGTTAACAAATATTACATATTTTAATATACACTTTTACTTATTTAGCGCAAACGAATTAAAAATACTTTTGCTAAAATAAATTTAGAGTTTTCTTAATTTCAAAATATTTTATCAAAGTATTGTTATAATTCTTGCGAATTAACTTCTCTCTAATAATTGCATTTCTTAAAACATAAAACAATTTGTTGAATTTAACAAAACTCTTTTGATCTAAAATTTATATCTTTTGTTTGCAACAAAATAACGTTTTAATCTTAATATAAATCTTTTTAACTTAAGTGTCTTTAGCTTAAAGATTCTTTATTAAAAATCTTATTAATTTTTAAGATTTTTTATATAATTTCTTTAACATATCTTTAATTACTTTTTTTGAGATAACAATTTAAATATCAATTAGTTGAAACAAAGATACTAATTCTTTAAGAACTTTCTTTTTACTTTATAATTGCAAAATCTTCGCGCTACTAGTAAGTATTCTTGCTAGTTGTAATACAAAAGTCAAATTATCTAATATCTCTCGCTTGCTTTGTGTCGATAACTTTTTGTCAAACAACAACGTTAACTTATTTTAAAATACAAAAATTAAATTACTTGATATCTTTTGTTTGCTTTGCGTTAACGAATTTTTGTTAAACAATAACATTAATTTGTTTTGCAACGTTAATAGCAATCTTATATTTAACAACAAGATCTCTTTATAATTAGAACATTTTAACAATTTATTTATTAAGTTTTTCTTATTTAAACAATAAAAAATTTCAAAGTTATAGATAACTAACTTAAGCGCTTAACGAGCTTGTCTTAAGTTTAGCTTCTTTTAACTTATAAATTTTCTAAAATTATTATAATTTAATTATATTTTAATAAAATAAACATTGCTCTTTAGATAGTATTTTTATTGCTTAAAAGCGACTACAATAGCTAGTAGTTTTTTATTATACATTTTATAATTTTGCTTCGTCGAAATTATTTTTTGCAATCAAAACGTTATTAAATGTCAATTTTTGTTGTTATTTTGTTAATTTGGAATGCTCGCGATTGCAAAGTTAGACGTGTTAATCTTTACTCTAATTTTTTTGTCTAAATTGTAGTAACAAAATAGTAAAGTTAATATAAAGATGTCGCAAAGCTAGCAAAACGTCTACTTTGCTTTATTTGATTAAATAAAAAAATTATATTTTTTGTTATTCTTACTTTCTTTTAATAGACTAGTAAGAAAAACAACTCTTTTCGAATAATAATATATAAAGCATCTATAAAAGTTTACGAAGCTCAAAAATACTTAAAGCTCGTAATAAGTTTTTAATTTAAATTACTTCTTAATTGTTTTAATTTTTTTTAAATTTATCTATATATCTTCTAGAAATACGATAAAATTTAAAAATTCAATTTTTGTAATATTGAATTTACACTTCTTTAGATTAACGTATAACAAATATCCGCAAAGACGTTTTAACATTTGTCTAACATAACATCAAGACTTTGCCAAATTATTGCTATATATAAATATGTTATCTATATAGATTACGCAAGTTATATCGATCAATTCTCGCAACATCTTATTAATATAGATCTAAAAGATTGCGAATGCGTTTACTAATTCAAATAATATAATTTAATATTCGAAATATCTATAGCGTATGCAAAATACTATCTTTTATTTATTGTTGCATTTAATGCGAATGCAATAATAGATATTCTTTAGATTCAAAACAATAAAGCGCTTTGCTTCGCATAGACAATTTAGCGTTTTCGTAATTAGAGACAATAAATAACAATTTTTAATAGTAATTGTATTTAGATCTCTATAGTTGATATATAAATATAATTTATTGTTTAATTTTAATACAAATAAAATAAAAATATTTACAAATAAAACTAAATACTTAATCTAATCTTTTACTAGCACATTATCAAGATATCGTCAAAGTATCGCTAGCTTATTTTATAAAAAATTATAAAAAAACATAAACAATAACTCTTTATTGCCTTAAAACTTTATAACGTAATTTTCTCTTTTTAATTCTAATAGAATTTTAGTTAATTTATTATTACAAACATCTTTTAGATTTCTTAATTTCTTAAAAATCTTAGATTTCGCTAGTTTTTTGCTTGGCATCTTTATAACGTTAGCGCAAACAATTATATAAATTGTGCTATATTTAACAAGATTTAAAACAAACTACTTAAAATTAGTTATCTTTAATTTCTTGTTTGCAATCTTAAATTGCTATCTTTGCGTCTTCGAATTAATCAATATATCTTGCTTAAATAGTATTAATATATCTAATATAAAATCAAGAACTATATATTCTATTAAGTAGAACAAGATAATACATTCTTAATGCTAATTCTATAAATCAATTAAATAATAAATCAACTTATAGACATTATAATAGAAACAATTATTGTTATTAAAAAAATCTAATATTAATAAGATAGCAAATATAAGTTGCAATTCTTATTGTACTATATAGATATAATTAATAAGATTTATCTTGGCTTCTAAGTCGATTAAATCTATAACTTGGCGTTCGTTATTAAGAAGTCGAATTTAATCTTTTATTAAAATCAAATTTACTATTTTTATTTGTCTTTTTTGCTTTGTTTGCGAGACGTCGACAAAGCTTAATCTTTTTTTGTATCTATTGTAATAATAGTAGTAGCAATAGACTTGTCTTATTTGTATTTATTAAGACAATTTGTTTTGTAATACTTCTTTTTATAACATTTAAAGTATTCGACACTTCTTAAATAGTTTGTATTATTAATTTTATAAATTTGTTTACGCAATGTTGATAAATTTTTAAAAATATAAAACTTCTTGCTTTTAATAAATTTGTCGATATTGTTTAAGCAACAATTTTAATAAAATCTATTTAAAGAGACACTAAAGCTTTTTGTAATTTGTTAATTTTTAAAGCTACTTGCATTTACTTCGCAAATACAATTCAATATTTGTTCTTATATAATAATTATAGTCAAAAGTTTATTGCAAATATTTAATATTATATTAGTATTTAGAATTTTTATTTTTAAGTTTAGCTTAAGCTTAGTTAAAAATATATAAATTCTATACTTTTCTAAAAGCAACAATAAATAAGTCTTTAACTTATTTAGATATTTCTTAAAGATAGTTATTTTTTGATCTAGCTTCTATTTAGCAATTTCTTATTTTTTGTAGACAAAAAGACGACAATTAGCAAAATTAATTATTAAATTCAATAAAAATTTCAAAAATTCTTTAAAGATTTTGCTCTTCAACTTAGTGCTATTGCTTGTTCTTAAATATTACTAAATAGCAACATTGTTTTTCAAAAATAATATACAATAAAGAATTTTGTTCTTATTCTTAATAAAGTACGTCAAGAATTGTATTATATTAATGTTGATCTCTCGAAATTAAATAACATACTTATTTACGTTTTAACTTTTGTACAATTTTAACTTTTTAAACTTTAAAGACTTGAATATTATCAATAGCAATATAATAACGAGCTAAGAAACTTAGAAGTTCGTTTGTTTAATTATTATAACTTAAGTCTATTAAACATTTTGCAAATTTCAAATCTTTATTATTAAGATTTTTATTTACTAATATAAAGTTGAAGTTCTAATTGTAGCTAGACTATCTTCTTTATTATTGTTACGTTAATAAGAATTATTTTTGTTGACATTTTGTAAACAATTGTTGTTTCAAAAGATATTAAAATCTTCAAACTTTAATTTAGTAATTGAATAATTATCGTAATTTAAACTATTATAATTCGACATAATACTATTACGTTTCGAGTTTTTTTTTTCGAAAAATAAAACAATTAGAATTGTAAAATGCAAATACGTTTGCTTCTTATTGACGCACTAAGATATAAAAGACGTAAAATATAATAAACTTGTATTACTATATCTCAATTATATAGAATAGATAGTAGTAGAACTAATTTTTAAAGAACAACGAAGAACAAGCTTTCTTTTTATCTAATATTTGTTATAACGTGCGAGCCTATTTTTTGCTATTTAACTAGAAAGGGATGCCGTGCTATTTAAGACTTTTATAGACACCTAGGATTACGTGTCCTGTCATACTCTAAGGCGCTAGCGCGTCGGGGGCGCTATGGCATTACAACAAATAATAAACGCGCTATTAATTAATTTAAAAAGCATCGCAAATCGCAATTGCACACAAAAATAAAATAATAATAATAAAAAGTTGTATCGAAAACAAAGCAATAATTGCAAAGTTATTTTAATTCGACTTAAAAAATTGCGTGAAACAATTGTTTAAAAGCAAGTCTCTACATTAAATTGTAAATATATAAAGAAAAATATCAAAAATAAAATTAAAAAATATCAAATTAATTAAGATTTTTATAATAATGTATGTAAATAATGTAATAAAATACACAATATTAACAACTTTACAACAAAATGCTTTAAAAATAAGTTTAGACAAAAAGCAAAAAAAAAAATTGCAATCAAAAAAACAAATCAATTTAAAATTATCAAAAAGATACAAAAGCTACACAAAAATACAAATGTAATAATAAGATTATCTTTTAAGAAAACATATATTATTTAAATGTATTATTTGTGCTTTATATCTAAGCTAAATAATATTATAGTTAAGCGTTAACAACAAATTTAATATTAATAAGAGCTTTTTAATCTATATAAAATCGATTGTAAAAATTATTTAATAAAAAATTGTTTATTACAATAACTTAAATAACTTAAAAAGAACTAATAATAATAATTTTATAAAATTGTTTAATATCTTTGTTGAAGAATTTGCAATCTTAAACAATGCAAAAAAGAGAAATATTTCAAATTTTATTATTTTTAAAATAAAGAATTCTAATAATGTAATTAAAAAAAAAATTGTAAACAAAAAACTTAATACAATACTCAAAATAAAGCAAAAAAGCTAGATTATAACTACTATTTAGCAACAAATAATAAGAATAACGAAACAAGTAATAAAAGCGAGAACAATAAAAACAATAGCGATAAAATTGATAAAAATAACAATAACAAGAATAATAACAAGATAAAAAGTAACTTAAATTAGACTATTTAAAATAATAATAAAGCAAACAAGATTATTAAGATTTCGAACTAATAATTTTATATATATAGTCTAAAGAGTCTACTATTATAAAAACAATTATAATGTATTACTTTAATGCATTATTATATTATATACTTTATCTTGTTATTCTTTTGCATTATAAAATTGTAATTAAAATAAATATTAGAATTGCAACTTGCATATAACTTTATTTAATTTTACTTAAATTAAAGACTTTAATTCTTAATAACGTATTAAGAGTATATATTTAATACTTTAATAATTACACTATTGTTTAAGTATTATTTCTTTATATATAAATAGATAAAATAAGATTTAATAATAGATTTTAATAGCTCAATAATTAGAGCAAATATAATTGTTAATAATTGCTGTCAAATTTAAGAATGCGTTGCAATGTTGACATTAAACTAGTTGTAAATAATATTAATTTATCTAATATTCGCATTATATTAAGAGTTTGAATTTCTTTTAAGACACAATTAAATTAACTTTTTAAGTTTCAATTTTAAATAGCTTAAATGTATTATCTTAATATATTATTAAATAATTTACTATCAAGAAATTATAGAATAGAACATAGCTTTCTACTATTTATTTTAGAATTTCTTTATACTAATACTAAGTCTTGACGATTTAAATCGATTTTTTAAGTCGATTTTCGATTTTAAGTTTGCAACTTGATCTAAATTGTCAATTCCAACATTAGAAATCGAATCGACAATTCGATTTTAATTTTTGAAATCGACTTGACTCAATTCAAGTCGAGTATTTGATTCAAACTTAATAATTCAACCCGATGCAATTAGTCTATTTAAGTCTAAGTTTAAAAGGTTTAATACTACAATATTTATAATTGTTGCAATAGTATTTGCTAATCTTGTATTTAAAATAATTTAGTTAAAAAAGTCGATTTTTAACTACAAAAAATATATATTAATATTATCGAAATTTAATTTATATTTTGTTTAGCAAATACAAGCTATTGCTCTTTACAATTTTTTTTGTTAATATAAATAATAATTTTTGTTCTTAATCTTAATTTTTTAATAAAGATTAAGAAATTTTTTTTGTAGAAAATTATCTATATTTAGTATTTTGTAATTGTTGTTCTGAATCTACTATAATAGAAACTCGATAAAAAAAATTTATACAAAAATAATAGATCGAAAAAAAAAATTGCAAATAAAAAATTTAATTATTAAATTGCTATAACTATTTAATTAGAATATTAACTATCTTTATATACTTCGAAACTAAAAGCTAATATAGAAAAAGAATTAGACTAATCGCGTCGAGTCGATTAATTAAGTTCGAGTTAATTAATCGACTCGAATCTTAACAATTCGAGTTAATTTAACTCAAAAGTCTTAACAAGTTAATTCTTAAAATTAAAATCGAAGATCGAGTTAAATCGAGTTAATTTCTAGAATTAAAATCGAAAATCGATTTGAAAAAATCGACTTAAATTGTTAAAAAATAAAGTTATTTAATAACAAATTTAATAAATATAAATTAGATTTTAAATTTTTTTATTTTTTTATTTAAAAGTTCTATAGTAATACAATAAAGTAATATATATAAACTATTTAATATTTATATAGTAAATAAATTACAACTATTATAATCTTTTAATAAACTTCGATTTTATATTTTATTAAAAAATGTATAGTAATACATTTAAATAATATACTTGAACTTATTGATACTATTAACTAGTTCGAGATCTCTATAATCTTATAATTAACTTTATTTTTAGTATTATTATTATTGTCTTTGCTCTTGCTCTTGTTATTATTATTATTGTCTTTGTATTTTGTATTTTTATACTTGTTATTTATTATTTTTGTATTATTCTCTATTTTCTTTTATTTTATTTTCTTTTTATTATTATTAATTTTAATCAAGTCTTTAAAATTGTTATTTGTTAATTTTAAAAAATTAAATATTTTGCAATCTATAGTATTTTTATTGTTTGTAAAAGTATCTTTAAATCTTTTAAATTTGTTAATTGTATTTAGATTATATACTTTTTTCAATTTATTAAATTCTCTATAATATAAAATGCGTTGTTAAATTATTTCGATAATTAATATTATATATTTAATTATATTTTTGCTTAATTCGAACTAATTAAAATTAGACTAATATATAAGTTAGTTATTTTATTTATATTAGACTCTATATATACTTAAATATTAAGAGATTGTATTGTATCTATATTTTTATTTTTTAAAATTATTTGTATAGTAATTGTATTAATTTTAGTTTATTTTGCAATATTTTTATCTTTAATTTTCTTTATTAGTTTAATTTTAAAGTATTGCGCTACAATATAATTAATTCTTTGAATATATATATATTACTTAAATATATTATTATACAATTCTTTTTCTATTCTTTTATTAGCTACTATATTTCTAATATTGTCTTTTATATTAATTTAAATTTATTTAGAGACTTTCTTAAAGACAATTGTTGCTTGCAACTTAATTAAATATTTGTAAAATATTATATAATTAATATTTTGTTTTTTATAAAGTAGCTTTTTATTTTCGATTTATATTGTAGTACAATCTCTATTAATAATAGTTTGCAAAAAAAATTAATAAAATAGATATTTTGCGCTTTAAATTAGTTTTAAAAATAATATCTATAGATAATACAAAATAAATCTTTTATTTAATAATATAATATTAGCTATTTAACAATATTCGAATTTCTAAATAAGAAGAAATTCGATTTTAAAAAATCTATTTTTTTGATTAGTTTTAATAATAATATATACAAATAATACAAAACAAATTTATATATTAATTATATAAATTAAAACAATAAACAATATTAAATATATTAATTAATATATAATATTTAAACCAAAAAATTGTCGCAATTATAAAATAAATTTATATGCTTAATATTAGAGTTAGAGTTTAAATATTACTTTTATTTAATATTATTACAATTAAAAATTATTATATCTATTATATTAATTATTGTATAATATATACTCTTTAATTATTGAAATTAAATACAAGTATATATATCTATTGCGTATTTTTTTATTATATTATTTATTAAATATTTAATTGCAAAACTTGTTAATTCTTGCTTTTTATATTACTAATTCTTTTATTTAGTATTAAAAATTCTTAATTTAATAATATATTTTGCTCTAAAATTCGAATAACTTGAATTAAACAAATTAATAATATATTTAAATAATCTATTTAATATATTACATATTGCTAATATACTTAATTTAACTTGTAAAATAGTAGACAAAAAATTGCAAAAAAATATAACAATATAAATTAATTATAGCAAAGAAAAAAAATCGATTAAGATAATTTCTAATATATAAAAAATAATACAAAGAAATAATATATTAAGCTATTGTTAACTAAGTATCTACAATATAGAAGAAGTACAAATACAAATTTGAAACAATAATTCTATATAAAATTCGCAAATACTAGAAAACTAATAATTTGTTAATTTCGAAGATATTTTTTGCAAAATTAATTTGAGAAATCTTGCAAAATAAAGTTGTTAACAAAAAAAACAATAAAGAATATTAAATTTAAGTAATAATTTTATTGGTTTTTTAAAAAATTATTAAAAGTTTTATAATCAACTTCTTCTTTAATAAATATATTATTTATTTGTATTATTTTTATTTTTATATAATATATATTAATATTTTGCTTTATATATATAGATAGCAATTTTCTTGCTATTTATACTAATTGCAAAATTATTAAATTTAAGAATTTATAATTGTTAAAGCAATTAATATAGAATCTAAAACTTTACTATAGTAAATAGTAATAAAATTAATATTTAAATATCTTTGTTATATTAAAATTCGAAATAGTTAGCAAGAAATTAAGAATTTAAGTTATTTTATTTATTGTACTTTATTATTTGTATTATTTTGTTATTTTATCTACTAAATATATTGTTTTATTATATATATTTTTTGTATTCTTTTCTATTAAATATAATAATTAAAAAGTATATTATAATTATATATTTAGATTATCTAGATAATTAGAGTTAAATTATTAATTTAATATTTTTAATTAAAGAGTTTAACAATCTTATTCTATATAATCTTATAGAAGATTGTACAAAAGGAAAATTATTGTATTTTAAAGAAAATTCGAACTTTTGTTTTTTTAATTTTATATACTAATAATATACAATCTACAATATAGTTTTATATAGCACTATAATACTATTTCAAACAATACTATAGATTGCGTATTATTATTACAAAAAATTAAATACGCTATTATTAAGCTATTAAGACTTAATTATTTAATTTTATTATATTTAAATATATATTAAAATTAGAGATAATATAATTCTTAAAAAGTTAGAAATATTAATTTAATACAATATTAAGTATTTAGTTATTTTAAATATATTATCTATCTATATTATTGCTAATAACATTTGTTTATTTATAACAATATTATAAATATAAAATCTTTTATACAATAATCTAGCTATAAATAAATTTTATTTAAAACAATCTCGAACTTTATTTAAAAAAAATTCTTACTTTAATTAATTTACTAATTATTATTTTATACTTTGCAATATATATTTTACAATTCGATAATAATTTTTTTTAAATTTAAATTTATAGTATAATTATAGTACTTAATTATTATAATTTGTTTAATTGTTTGCAAACTTATTTAAAATTAATTCTATTGATATACTCTTTAAATAAGACTAAAAATTTGTTTAATATTTACTAATAATACTAAATAAGAAAAAAGATCTCTAGTTATTTATATTAATTTAAAATAGTTTAAAGTATTATCTCTTTAATGTTTTTATATTAAATTTTTATTTTCTATAATATTAATGTAAAGATATCAATTGTCTTTATTTTAAATTAAAAAAAAATATTAAAATTGTTAAAATAAGAATCTTACAATATTTATATTAAGCTATAAAAAAAATTAACTAAAAATCAAATATATTACTATATTATATTATCTTTTTAACAATATTTGCTTTTTGTACTCTTGCTCTTAAAGTAGCAACTAAATCATAATAATATTAAAAATACACTTTAAATTTTGTCTAATATTTTGTTTTGTAATTTACAAATTTTTTTATTTTTTTTGTTTTATATCTTATAAAGACTTAATTTCTATATAATATTTTATTAAATTTTTTTGTTTTCGAATAATATTTAATCAGTTTTATTGAAACTTTTTTACAAACTTTTAATATAATTTCTTTTAAAAAATAACTATAATTTGTTATAGTTTTTTTTTAAATAATTAAGATAATTAAATACTATATTAAATAATTGAAATTTTAAATAAATATTAATATTAGTTATTTAAAAAACTATAAAAGTATATTTATAAAAAAGATTTAATATATTATTAATTAATTAAATTAATTGTTACTTGCTTTTATTTAGTCGAATATATTTCATTTTTTAATTTTTTAAATATTTCTTTGTTTAAAGATTAATGTAGTTGCGTAATTAATACGCACAACAAAATATTAAATAAATAGAATTTTAACAAATACAAATATTTTATATTAGTTTTCGAAATTTTTTATTTTTTTGTTTTTAAAAATTTTTAAAGCAAATTAAGCGCTAAAATAAGCTATTAATAGCAACAATAAAAACGCAAATCTAAATAAAATTTAACAAACATATTATTTCTTTGTATTATAATTTAAACAAATATCTTTTTAATTACAATAAATAAGTTTGTACTTTTTGCAATATTTTAAACTTATTTATTCTCTAATTAAAGAATAATATTGTTAATAATTGTTTTTAATTTAAGAGTTGCAATAAAGTCTTAAACTATTAAATTAATAATATAAATTAAACAAAAAATAGAATTTTGTTATCTATTTTATTAAAAAATTTGTTAATTTAAGATTCTATTAAGTTTGTTTTTAAAAGTATTGTTATTGTTTGTATTATTAGTAACAACTTTAAAAGTTTGTTTTTAATTTTAAAGAATTTTAACATCTTTATAAGTTTTAATATTAATTATTAATTTGTATATCCAATATTAAGAGAAGTAAATTTAATAAGATATTTGCAATATTAAAATATAATATCAATTTAATATATTAATACTTTAAGATAAATAATTTTTTAAAAACTAGATTATATATCTAAAGTAATAAAAATATATTAAAAAGTTTTTAAATCTAATTTAATTTTGTTATATATTTAATCGAAATTTATAAAAATCAATTTTAATAGTTTAATACAATCTAGAAGTACTAGATTTAATTAAAATATTTCTAATAAATTTCGAAAATTTAAATTATTAATAATTCGAAAAAATAAATTTAAATTAACAAATATCTTGTATAGTTAATCTTTCTAATTATTTTAACTAAAAAATAACAAATTAATATAATTTTTTTTCTATTAAT